>NFYZ01003263.1_pt1 | contig 20105 bp, 18 predicted proteins | sample 1092561 | NCBI WGS metagenome assembly NFYZ01 (sample SAMN03609887, study PRJNA323583) | gut metagenome | isolation source: feces | host: Rattus norvegicus | place: Malaysia | collected 2013 | reverse complement strand
GCCTGGGCAGGGAATCAGCCGAGGAAGTCACGGCAGAGGACATTCAGAAGCTGGGCGGTGTGTACAACGCTATCAAGGAAGGCACGACCACCGTAGAGGAGACCTTCAAGAAGCCGAAGCAGCAGGAAGCAATCGCAAAGCAGGCGCAGGCAGCAGCCGATGATGCCAAGAATAAGGCACAGCAGGCAATGAGCCGCAGTCAGGGCAAGACTGGCAAGGCAGCGAAGCAATAAGCCATTTTATTATAATATAGCCCGAACCGCCACGGTGCAACCTATGGTGTGGGTCCCATCGAGACAAAGGGAAGCCGTGGCAACTTTTAAACATTCAGTAAAAATTATGGCAGAAAAAGAAAACAATCAGAGACACAAGAGTACCATCGACAAGTACTTTAGCAGAACCGCAGATGGTTACAAGGCATGGGCTGAGGAAGACGAGGAAGCAAGAAACTATCTGCAGATTGCAATTGAGCCGAATGGAGATCCAGACGAAAACGGAGACCAAGGATTCGATTTACATATTGCTTACCACGGTAAAACCAGTTCCTTCGCAGAAGGAATTGCTCAATCAATGCAAAGGGATAAATTCCTTCGCATTATCGTTATGAAAGCAGCTGAAAAATTCTTAATGAATAAATAAAAACATTCAGACAATGAAACAGATAATCAAATATAAAAGCAGAGAGGAGTGGTTGCAGAACCGCTCGAAGGGAATAGGCGCATCAGAGGCAGGCACAGTACTGGGACTGAACCCATGGGAAACACCATACCAGCTGTGGAGACGCAAGAAGGGTATCGACCCACCAAAGGTTGAGAACTTTGCGATGGTTGCAGGACACCTGCTGGAGGATGCCGTGGCGCAGTTCTTCAAGCGAGAGAGCCACTGCCACATCATCAAGGCGAGCACTGACGACTACACCATCACGAACACCGATACTCCGTATCTGCGTGTATCTCCTGACCGCACCTTCTGGAGAACCGGGGCAACGCACAACGAAGCAAGCAAGAGCATCCTCGAGTGCAAGACCACGCAGATGCAGATAGATGCAGACGACCTCCCGAAGCATTGGTTCTGCCAGCTTCAGATGAACCTCGGAGTGGGAGAATACAAGGACGGAGCACTGGCCTGGCTGACAGCAGGCAGGGAGTTCGGCTACCGAGACATCGACTTTGACCCCGAATTCTTCGGATGGATGAGGGACGAGATAACCAAGTTCTGGCTTGACTACATCGTGGGCAACCAAGAGCCACCTGCGTACAACGCACAAGACGTTCTCCTGAAGTCGCCACTACACAAGGCAGGAAAGGAGATTGAAGCCACAGCCGAAGTCGGGGATATGCTCATCGAGTTGAAGGACATCAAGGAGAAGGGCAAGGCACTGGAGAACCGACAGAAGGAGATCGAGGACAACTTGAAGCTGTTCTTCGGGGACGCAGAGAGCATCGTGGACGGAAACGGCAGAAGACTTGCAACATGGAAAGCACCGAAAGCAAGCAAGAAGTTCGATGCAAAGGCTTTTCAGACGGACCATCCCGAGGAATGCGCTGCCTACATCAAGCAGGTGCAGGGAGCACGGAGATTGCTCATCATGTAAAGGCAGGGCTTATGGATAGAGTTACTATATCAAAAACCGACCTAAGGAATATAATTTCCCAACTGGAGAATTATATTTCCCTAGGTGGGAAAGTTACAGCACCGACCGACACAAGCCAACGGAACAGAATCCGCATGGCCACCGTACTCAAACGGAAGCTGGAAAAGAAACTATCATTATCAGAATAAAATTATGAACGATTCATTCATCTTATACACATCATACTACGCCATCATCGAGGGACTTACGGATGAGCAACTCGGAAAACTTATGAGGGCGATTTTCATCTACGCAAGGGATGGCGAGGTAATCAACCTGGAGCCAACATTACGTATGGCTTTCGCCTTTATCAAGGATGATATGGAGCGAAACCAAGCCAAGTACAATGAAAAGAGAGAAAAGCTGCGTGCAAATGCACAGAAACGTTGGCAAAAAAAGCAATTGGATGCAAATGCAGAAGAGCCGCAGCAAAAGCATACAAAAGCATACAAAAGTATGCAATTGGATGCAAATGCAGAAATTGCATTGCATAATGATAATGTATATGATAATGTATATGATAATGTATATGATAGTGATGTTTCTAAAGAAACAGATAATAATATACCTTCTAAAGAAGGTTTGTCAATTTCGGAAAATCCGAAAGTTGACCCAGTTAAACGATGCGCCAAGATTGATTTTGCGGCTATCAAGGAATACTGGAACAGCAAGCACGACCAGTCGGGCAGCGTAATGCGAAGGTTGACTTTGATGAGCGACCAGCGCAAGGGTAACGTCCGGTCAAGGATAAGGGAATACGGATGGGACGTTCAGATGGTCTATAAGGCAATCGACAAGGCAATGGCAAGCGACTTCATGAACGGCAAGAACGGAAAGGGATGGGTTGCAAGCTTCGACTGGATGATGTGCCCTTCTAATTTTCCAAAGGTTCTTGAAGGCAACTACGACAACGAGCAGCCAGCAGGAAGTCAGCAGCCGCAGGCAGCAGCCAAGGCACAAGATCCAACGGCAACGGCAAGACCGAGCATCGGGGAACGCTACGAGCAAGCCAAGCACCAGCAGCCAGCACCTCAGCAGAGCCAAGACGACAAGTTCAGATGGGTAATACAGCAGAACCTTGACGACTTGAAGAAGAATCCAAGGAACAAGCCAGCGAAGGATTCACTGGAGAGATTCTACGAGCAGGGAGTTCTGCAGCGGCTGGGCATCGACTGGAAGCCCGAAAAATAACGAATGATGGTAAAATTAGCCACTCTTAGCCGTTTCCACGCTTCGGACGGCAAATCTTTCAAATTTGAGAATATTAGAAGGTTGATAGAGAAGGAATGCGTACCTTGCAGAAAGCGCATTATCGAAGAAATAAAAGATGAACATAAGACTGAGACTGAACGAATATTCGGTTCAGAATCAGCTTACATCAATTATAGATATAATTAAATTCCAATTAAGATTATGAATGAGTTGTTTTTCCATGAATGCAGAGCCGCTGGGCTTGTATTCAAGACATCAGACGATTGGTTTAAATGGCTGACCGATAACCACTACGACATCAAGAAGCCAGTTGCAGAGCATGAAGGCTTCAAGTACAACATCAATGATGTTTGCACCAATCCGCACGTAATCGAGTATTCCGTAGAGGATGCAGACAACTGGGGATGGAAGGTAATGACCGCTAAAACCCAGTTCGGCTGGGTATGGGGCTACAGCATTCAGAAGGGAAAGGACGGATACGACAGTCCGGCAGGCTACCCGAGTAGATATGACGCTATCAACATCTTCTACGGAAACGAGAAAGAAGCGGTTCAAGACGCTTTGACCTGCATCATCAGAGACCTCGAGAAGAATGCTGGAACCAAGAACACCAACCTCCTTCTCTGGGCGGCTAAGAAGAAGCGGGCAGACATCATTCATCCACAGCAGGAACTTTTTAAATAGTTATCATAAACCGTATTGACTATGAAAAGAGTTGATATAAAACTGGTCCGTAATTTTGGCTTTCATCATCTGTCAGTTGGCTACAGAGACATCTGGCTGGCAGATGACGAAATCAAGGCTCTCGAATGCATCCTCAAAGATTACAATGCAGACCCGAACAATTTTAAACGCAGATAAGAAATGAAAAAGATAGAAATCATCACGGACGAGCACCGACATCACGTATACGTTGGCAACACCGATTTCTGGCTCGATACCAAGGAACTGCTGGAACTTTATTTTAAACTCGGACGAGTGAAGTTATAAACAACAAATAAACATTCAGATTATGAAAGTGAGAATAACAAACAATAAAAACATTAAGACAATGGAACAGAAAGATATTGATATTTATGAGATTTTGAAGGATGTGCCTAAAGGCACTGAGTTTTACACGCCACTTTGCGGAATTGTTGAGCTCACTTCAGTTAAAGAAGACAAGGAGAAATCGGAAGCAATCTGGACTGAGGATAAGAACAATGGAACTTACACCTTCGACAAGCACGGTAAATGGATGAAGGGAGGAGAAGCCCTGCTTTTCCCATCCAAAGAAATGAGAGACTGGAGCAAGTTCTTCAAGAAGGGAGACGTGCTGGTTAGCAATGATAGCGACAGCCATATAATCTTTAAGGGTTTCTCAAAAAATGATTATACTACATTTGAAGGTAAACACTGGATTAGTGTAAGTAAAAAGAGACATGTATCTTGTTTGAAAACGCAGAATGTACAAGACTATCATATTGAAGATAACAAAGATTCTGCTCAGACCTACATCAACGCTATTGAGAAATTTAGTGGTGGCAAGTTGAACCGGGAAACACTGGAGATTGAGAAGCCAGCGTTTGAAATCGGCAAACTCTACGTTTTTGATGAGGAAGACGAGGATGGCAATGTAACCATTATTGGCGAGCTCATCGGAAAGAACGAGAGCGAGGACACGCTGAGATTCGGCAACCAGTACGAAATTGAGAACGAGAAGTTCGTTACCGACCAAGCCTTCGACCTGAGAATCAGCGTACATGAGGAACTGCGAGAAGCGACAGAGGGCGAAGTCGTCAAGTTCGAGGAGGCTTGCACCCTATGGGAGAAGGGCAAGAAACAGCCAGTCTTCAAGCCTTTAGACAAGGTGCTTGTAAGGGGCGGAAAAGGGCACAAATGGCTGCCAGCTTTCTTTGTCTGTGTCCGTGAAGAGTACTCCGATTGGAGATGTACCGTCTTTCTTATCCATACCGGAAGCAAGGCAGACTTTTCCATCTGCATCCCATTTGAGGGACACGAGAACCTCGCCTTCACTGACTGCGACATCGAGAGCCTTCCAATCTAGGACGTATGGCGAGTGAATTATGCAAGGCTTGCGAGGGAGGGAGAAACTGCATCAACGGTAGGTACTGCCCACCTCGCAAGCAATATGTAGAACATCAAAACATCAAGGAATGCAATGGGAAGAAAGAAGAAGTACACTGACGAGGAAATCAAAGAGCACAATCGTGAGAGAGCACGCAGATACTACGTCCTGCACCGTGAGGAAATGATGAGGAGAAACCGGGACTGGAGAATGGCCAACCCCGAAAAGGTCAAGGGCTACAACGATAAGCAGAAGAAGCTGCGGAGAATTGAAGCCGAAAGAAAGAAGCTGGAAAGAACCAATCTAAAAGTGAAGGCTTCCATATTCAGAGACCCGAAGGCGGCAGAGCACTTCATGTGGCTTGCAGAGCGTGTAAAGAAAAAGAAGGAGCAATCCTTGAATCACAGAAAATAAGTATTTAACCAGTTGGGCAGACCATCACGCTGCCCACTCTAAACAAAGAAAGCGAGGTGGAACATGAAGTAACAGATCCAAAGAGGGAGTGTTTGCATAATAAACTCGTTCCGTTATATGATATTCATCTATTTGCAAATCGACAGGCACTCCCTCTATTTTTCTGTTTCAAGCCAGCAAGACGATGAAAGGAGAAGGGACTATAGGGTAGAGGATAGGAATAGTAGGGAGCTAGCGCACAAGCGCACACAAGCGCACACACGCACGTAGGATTCCGCAACCCGAACAACTACCCACAGACACAGAAACAATGGCTTAGAACGAAAATTTCAGAAAACAACAAAAAAAAGAAAATCAAAAATAAAACAAAAGTAAAACGAAATGGAAAAAGGAACAGTTATAATAGGCATCGACCCAGACAACAACGAAAGCGGTGTCGGTGCAGTTTACGATGACAAGACATTCTTAGCCTACAAGATGGAGTTCCCGGCTTTGATAGATTACCTCAAGGCTATGAACGAGAGTTGTCGCAAGAAGGTCAAGGTCGTTATTGAAGGCGGCTGGCTCAATAAGAGCAACTGGCATGTGCTGAATCGGTTCATGAGTGCAGTCAAGGCAGCAGCAATCGGACGCTCTACCGGAATGAACCATCAGACCGGAATTCTCATCGTTGAGTGCTGCAAGCATTACAATATACCCTACGAGATAGTCAAGCCATTGAAGAAGTGCTGGAAGGGCAAGGACGGAAAAATAACCCAAGACGAAATCGCCTACTTCATGAGTTCAGACGGAAAGATGCCGAGAATGAACCAAGACCAGAGAGACGCACTACTCCTCGCCTGGGTGTGTGCAGGATACTCGGTCAAGGTCAAGCCAAAGAAGCCACAGACAACCCTTCAGAAGACCATCAGAGCCTTTGATGGATGAGAAAAAAGAAGAGTTGTGAAAAGTTAAAATCGTGCGAAGAACGAACAACTAAAGCGAAAAAGTCGTATCTTTGTGCCACTGTTTACCAAATAAGCAGTATTTCAAACTTAAAACAAAAAGAATATGAAAACAGAAGAAATCGCACTATCGAGGGTCAGCGAGAACGAATCGAACCCTAGAACCATAACAGAGGCGAATTTTCAAAAGCTGGTCAAGAGCATCCTTGTATTTCCTAAGATGCTCCAGATCCGTCCGATAGTCGTGGATGAGACATACAAGGCACTGGGTGGCAATATGAGAACGAGGGCACTCTGCCACATCGTGAGCATGACACCCGAAGCCATCATGGACGTTCTCGACACAGACCAGCGGCTGACCGATGCAGAGAAGCTGGCAATCGCCAACTACTGGAGCCAGTGGCAGGAGCAGCCAACTGCAACCATCGTCAAGGCATCAGACCTAACGGAAGCGCAGAAGAAAGAATTCATCATCAAGGATAATGCAGGCTTCGGAGACTGGGACGTTGATACGTTGAACAACCAGTGGAATACCGACCTCTTGAAGGACTGGGGCATTCAAGACTGGCAGCTGCAAGGGTGGATGAGTGCTGATTCGTTGAAAAATGGAGAGCAGGCAGACGAGGATCAGAAGGAGGCAAAGGACGATGAGTTCGATGAGGATACTGAGAAAATTCCACAGCGATGCAAGGAATGCGAATTGTGGCAACTCGGAAAGCATCGCCTTATGTGTGGTGACTCCACGGATGCAGAGCAGGTCAAGTTCCTTATGGGGGGGCAAGTGGTTAATCTGTATCTTACAGACCCTCCGTATAATGTTAGCTATGGTTACGAAGGTTCTACTATGATGAGAAAGAGAAATCATAGAACGGATGGGCTGACGGTCAAGAACGACAAAATGAACAATGATAAGTTCCGGGATTTCCTGTCGGCTGCATTTTTGGCAGCAGAAGAAACCATGGAGAAGGGTGCTGCTTTTTATATTTTCCACAGCGAAAATTATTCGATGTGGTTCAGAGAGGCTTTGATGAGCACGAAAGATTTGGAGTTGCGTGAGACATTGATATGGAACAAGAATTCGCATTGTTTCGGGCGGCAGGACTACCAGTGGAAGCATGAGCCGTGTCTTTATGGGTGGAAAAATGGAGGTGCGCACAATTGGTTCAACGACAGAGCGCAGACAACGGTTATTGATATGGCTCGACCTAAAGTATCAAGGGAACACCCTACGATGAAGCCAGTGCCGCTTTTTGCTTATTTGATGGGCAATAGCACAAAGGAAGGTTGGAATGTATATGACGGGTTCGGTGGTAGTGGCACAACGCTTATCGCAGCCGAGCAGTTAAACCGCAATGCGTTCTTGATGGAGCTCGACCCACATTATTGCGATGTTATAATTGCACGCTGGGAAAAGCTGACTGGCGAGAAAGCAGTCAAGATAGACGAATTTAAGAAGCATGGCGAATAGTTTCGATGTGTCGGCTTTTCTCTTCAAGGTTGATAAACTCACCAGTTTGTAGAAAGAGCGGCACACACGCAAAATTCGCACAAAATAACCTCCAAGGGAGCGGAAACGAAAAAGGCAGGAGATTAACCCCTGCCCATCGCTTTGAGAATACACTGGTTGATGAAGTCGCTGCGGTCTTTCTTTTCGACCCCTTCCAAGATGCCAGCCACGTCCTCGGTAGCACCGAAATAGAATGTTGCAGCGTATTTCTTCATTCGCCCTGCACCCTTGCGAGCACCTCCCCAAGATTTGGAGGTAGTTTCATTCGTAGTACTCATAATGTTAAAAATTTGGTGATATGAAAATTAATTCGTAAATTTGCAAACGAAATCCCAAAGTGGGGTGGTGGTTCGAGCACCACCCCTTGGAGCTTAGAATAATCTAATCGTAAATGATAAGATTTCTATTTTCCAAATCTTAAATGAAATTTTCAGTACGTTCATAAGACTTTGGGATTTCATTTTACTTTTCCCTCATCCTCGGAGGGTTTCAGTAAATAAGGACTCTTCCCTTATTACGTTTGCAAAGATACGAAATTTATTTGAAATATACAAGTTTTTCAAGTTGATTTTTTTATAAAAAATCAAATAAATTTCAAGAAATCAAAATATGCCACAAGGTAATAACAACAAACATAGAGCGCAGAAAATCGACATAGAGAACCGCCTGCAGATTATCGCACCCCTATACCGCAAGGGATGGACGGAGCGAGAAATCACGGCAGAGGTGAGGAAACGGCTCGACAGACCGAAATACAATCAAGCGCACTGCGACATTCAGCGGCTATTGAAGGAGTGGAGGGAAGAGAGACTGACCGACACAGACGAAAAGATAACCAGCGAGGTGGCAAGGTTGAAGCTGGTAATACGTGAAGCGTGGGAAGCCTGGGAGAAGTCCAAGGAAGACTACCACGTGCAGAAATCAACACAGCATGGACTGCCACTCCGAGATGAGCAAGGAAGGCAGATTTCAATCGAGACCGTCAAGGCGATAATGTACGATGCCGAGAAGCGAGGATTCGGAGAACCACGCTACCTCGACATCATCATCAAGGCTGAGACGCAGATTTGCAAGCTGCTCGGACTGGATAAGGTCGTGCTCGACCTGAACGCAGGCTTACAAGGCGGCATCGAGGTACGCTACATCAACTCTGGACACCAGTGTGCATCCAGCGAGCAGGAAGTGATCGAGCGTGAGGGATTTGATAAAGAATAATTTTACCATAATTTTGTTTTAAGTTTTATTGTTTGAAGAATGGCACTATTTGACGTTATTGGTGAGTTGTATGCCCCGAATGCGGACGTGAAGCCAAGGTTTCTCGTGAACCAAGGAGGCACGTCCTCGGGGAAGACATACACCATTATGCAGCGTCTTATAGTGCTTTCTTTTGAACACCCCATGGCAATTATCACGGTGTGCGGTCAAGACCTCCCGAACTTGAAGGTGGGAGCCATGCGAGACCTCGATACAATCCTGCACACAAGGGCAGAGCTGCTGGACTGGTTCAAGAACAACAAGAGCGACAGCAGCTACCGAGGGAAGAACGGCTCAATCATCGAGTTCAAGAGTTATCAGGATGCGCAGGATGCCAAGAACGGTAAGCGAGACTACCTGTTCGTGAACGAGGCGAACGGTGTGCCATACGAAGTGTTTTGGCAGCTTGCCATCCGAACCCGAAAGCAGGTGTTCATCGATTATAACCCTTCTGCAAGGTTCTGGGTACACAACAACATCATCGGCAGGGATGACTGCCGTTTGATCCTAAGCGACCACCGAAACAACCGATTTCTTACTGAGCAGGAGCATAAGAAAATTGAAGAGATTGACGACCCCGAACTGTGGCGAGTTTATGCAAGAGGATTGACCGGAAAGATAACCGGGCTTATCTTCACCAACTGGGGCATCGTTGACAAGCTGCCACCAAGGGAAGAGTGGAAGATGAATTGCCGGGGGTTGGACTTCGGATTTACCAATGACCCAACGGCACTGGAGCACCTCATCTTGGCGCACGGAGAGTTGTGGGTGGACGAGGAAATCTACCAGCCGGGACTGACGAACCAAGACATCGCAGACCGCTGCAAGGAAAACGGACGGACAAAACGAGACCTCATCATTGCAGATTCGGCAGAGCCAAAGAGCATCCAGGAGATCCACAACCAAGGGCTGTGGATAATACCAAGCACCAAGGGCAAGGACAGTATCAACAACGGCATCGACATCTTGAAGCGTTTCCGCATCAACATAACCAGAAGAAGCCACGGCATCATCGGGAACATGCAGCAATACAAGTGGAAGAAGTCAAGGGATGGGGAGACCACGAACCAGCCTATAGACGCATTCAACCACGGCATAGACGCAATACGATACGTGGCCTTGAAGAAGCTATCCGTAGCGAGCCACGGAACTGCTAAGGCGCACGTATTGAGACAATAACTACGACAAAATTATAAAGCGTATGGATAAGAACACTACATTCAAGTACTGGCTGGCAGTGGCAAGGCACACCAGCTACAAAATCGGCAAGCAGCCACGACCAGCTTTTGTCGGGGAGAAACAAGTGCCCGACAATCTCAACCAGCTATCCATCGGGCAGCTGATTGACCTTTCCCAGCTATCAGACAGCGAAGAAAGTCTGTATCAGATAGTGACAACCGTCCTCGGTCTGAGCCACAAGGAAGTGGAGCAGGCTAGGGCGGTTGATGTCGTTATGCTAATAGGCTGGGTAACAGCAGAGGTCGAGCGCATCAACAAGCTCTTCGAGAGCACAGACACAGCGAAACCTACGAGACTGGAGAAGGAGGCAGGCATCGATACCCTGCGGTTCGGACTGTTCGGCATGCTGGACTGGTACGCAGTAAGGATGGGCATCTGCGACCACGACCAAGTATTGAAGACACCATGGCTTCGCATCTACAAGTGCATGGAAATGGACAACAAGAGAAGCGTGTACGAGCGGAACCTGCAGAAGTTGCAAGCGGAAGAAATGAAACGAAAATCCAGATAATTATGGCAACAATCAGAGAAACATTGAAGCAGCTGGCAGCAGACACGCTACCAGACTACACCTACCTTTTCGAGGACTGGGACACAGCGGACACCAAGCTGGAGAAACTGAACTATCCTTCAATCGTCTGCATCATCCCAGCCAGCGGCACGACAGAGATACGCAACGGCAGAGTATACGACACCGTGAACGTAGCCCTGGCGTATCTCGACACCGTACCAAGGGGAGCGGAAGGCGAAGACAACGGAGAGTGCATCGACCGAATGAAGGTGGCAGGGGCAAGGATGATACGAGCCATCAACCAGTCGCACCAGTTCGAACCATTGGAAGGGCAGCAGTACTACGAGACCATCATCGAGCGGCTGAGCACGATCGTGTCGGGCGTAATGTACTCCCTGCAACTGACACAGAGCATAGGAGGGTGTGAGGTATGAGCAAGGGAGGTATTCAATTCGACCCCAAGGCGGCATCGCTCATCATACGTGAGGAAGTAGAGAGAGCACGGCAGCTTATCATCAACCACATACGTATCAACGGACAGAACGCATCTGGTCGCACCATAGCAAGCCTAAAGGTGGAGCAGCCCAGCGAAGACGAAACCATCTTATGGGGACACAAGCCATTCTGGGTACTGGAGACCGGACGAATGGCAGGAAAGATACCATACGGCTTCCGTGGCATCATCCGGCAGTGGATGAAGGACAAGGGACTGCACGGCAGACCTATCCCCTATAAGACCCAGCGACAGCACAAGTATACTCCACAAGAGCGTGGCGACATGAGCATGGCAGGAGCCATCGCCCACACCATCGCCAACAAGGGTTCTAAACTGCACCGGACTGGCGGCAGGGCTGACGTATACAGCAATGTTGTGCCCGACACGATGAAACGGCTAGGGCAGAGGCTTATTTTCTTAATCCACCTTTCGGTGGGAAGTATCAAACTAAACAATGAGACGGTATGAGACAGACAACAACAAACAATATCACGATTCAATACCCGGACGATGTAGGCTTCGCATTCCTTCCTTGCATCATCAAGGCGAGCGGCTCGGGTGTTGCGAGCATCGAGGCAACCATCAGCAGGGAGACAAAGACTTACACGTACAGCGTGGAAGCGTTTGCGGATAATTGCATCATGGACTACCGGGAGTATGTTCAGGCACTCTTCGATGGCATCAGCTTCGGAAACATCGACTACAGCAGGGAGTGCCAGAAGAGCAACCTCGGGGCGGTGTTCGATGTTTCCGTGAAGGTCAAGAACAGCGAGGGGAGCGACCTTGCGACATTCAGCTACACGACCTTCTACGTGTGGGGAGCGATGAGGGCAGGAGAGACGTGGAACGCAAACAAGAAGCTAACATGGTTCACGAACTTTCCATTCTCCTTCGGGCTATACATCAACGAGGAAACCAGCCTTCTTGTGTATGCGGACGGAAGGGTGACGAATAAGCACCTAGACATCGCAGAGCAGGGTATTTTCGAGATTACCAGCAAGGTTCTAAAGGCTGGAGCGAAATCCTACTCAATCAAGGACTATGATGGAAAGATACAGCAGGCGACTTTCGACACGACCTTCGATTTCACGTTCTATCTAAAGACAAGCAGCAAGTATACGGAACTGGCAGCTATCAAGACCGACAACACGGAGAAGGGTATCTACCTGCGTTGGGTTGATCGTCACGGCTTTTATCGCTACTGGCTATTCACGCAAGGCGATGAGAGCAGGGCGATAAGCAGCGACACCAGCTTTGTACGCAACAACCTCGGAGAGTATGACGATACCATATTCGGCTACCTCGGAGCGAACGGCAGAAGGCAGGGCTACGGCAGAGAGGACACAATACCTCTTTGCGCACCATTGGTAGACAGCGAGACGTACGACTTCCTGCAAGACTTGGCAAGCAGCCCAGTCGTGGATATGTACCTCGGTGGCGACAAGTGGCAGAGTGTGACAATCAAGGCAGGAACGTACACCAAGACAACGGCAGAGTTGCAGGATTTCGTCTGCAACCTGGTTATTAACAATACACAGATTCAGCAGCTATGACAGACCAGCAACTATACATAGATGGCATCTTGATGGATATGAGCGAAGAAACGGCAATCACGCTCGACATCAAGAGCAACCTTTTCCGTGACATCACGAAAATGACCGCCAACACGACATACACCATCAACCTGCCCAAGACAGCGCATAATATGGCGGTGCTGGAGTTTGCCGGGAAACCGAGCACCAGCAGCAAATACCCCTATATTTTCCACACAGCACGTTATTTCCGTAACGGACTGGAGATTGTCCGCAACGGAAGGGCAAGCGTCCTGAGCGTCAAGGAAACCATCGAAATTTCAATTTATTGGGGATTGTTCCAAGCATTAGCAACACTGCAATCGTCAGATTTGAAGCTGAACGAGTTGAATTGCACGAAGTATCTGCGGTTCAACAGAAACAACAGCTCCTACACCTACGAGAAGGCAATATCGGAGGGAGTATTCTATGGAAGATACGAAACGGCAGCGGTCAAGACATCAAGCGAGGAGTGGCAGGGCTATGACCGCAACGTTGGAGGGAACAGCAACACGACATATTCACTCGTTGGCGGTAAGATAAGAACAGGAACAGAGGTCGGGAAGTACGTGTCGGGCGAGGTGTTGACCGATGAGACCTACATGTGCGCAATCATACCTTTCGAGGCTGGAATGAGAGCGACAATCAGCAAAGTGCTGGGAAAGGGAGACTATCGAACATGGGCAATACTCGACAAAAACAAGAACGTTCTGAGCCTTGCCGATGATGCCGGGAAGACAGAAGTAGAGACCTATCCGTCACTACCAGCTCCAGATCCTATTCTCGGAACGTTCGTGAGTGCAGGAGCGTGCATCGCCAATATCGCAACGAGCGTTGCCATGGAGACAATATCCATCAGGGTTCGGGCAGAGAAGGCTGGCTCTGTAGAATACGGAGCACTTGATGCGAAGACCGGAGAGGCAACACCATGGGGAACGTATGATGTTGCAGCCGGAGAAACAGAGATTAATGTTGTAAAGAGCAAGCCTTCCGGTCTCCTCGTATACATTAAGCCTTCGGTAGATAAGATGATAAATATGAAGATAAGCACTGGTGTGGCGGCTTATTATCTATCGGACGGTAAGTTATCTCAAGTACATTCGAGCGGAGCGTACAGCGTGAAGTACACAAGCGAGAGTATGCCTATCAATATAGACCTTCAAGCACAAGCCACGGCAGAGTGGCTTGTCATAAACGCAATCAAGGAATACAGCACTGGTACGACCATTCAAGTTGAGAGCGAGACTGAGAGCCGGGCGAGAGCCAGCAGTAGGGAAGTACAGACTTCTTCGAGCGGTGGTTCATTTGGTGGAGGTGGCTCTTTTGGTTATTCCGACAATGGAGCAATCCAGCCAAGCGTGACGGTGCAATATATTATAGACCTTATCACGGCACAGACTGGTGTGGCATTCGGCTGGAGCAATCGAGCAAAAGAAACCATCAAGGGGCTTGCTGTCCCATTGATTACAAGGAAGGCAGATGTGCAGACGGTTGTAGGCAGCTTAGAGGGCACTTTTTTCCAAACTGAGAGCCTTGGTATTCTCGACTTCCAAGCAACGAGCCTATCGGAGGTATTCGATGGGCTGGAGATTGGACACAGATACAGCCAGCTGAATGTAAAGATTGCCTGCACGATGATTTTCGATGTTCAGATGAACTGGTCGTGGGACGCGTCGAGAGTAAATCCAAGCGGACACAAATCATGGAGCTTCGGTGATGGGAGTACTGAGTTGCAGGCATTCTACTCATATCCACCGAATTACATCGAGATGAAGGTTAAACATCGAAATAATGATGGAAACGAAACAGAAACTCTGTACATTGCAGGGTTGCAGCAGGATGAATCGTCTGGAAAATATGTGACTGATTATGAATCGAATAAGGTTAACGGCAGATTTATACACCTTGTAGCAGGACGAGGGGAAATTGATTTGGAAGAGGGCGACATCGTAACCTTTGAGATGAAACACCCTAAAAACCAGAGATTAATAGGATTGAAGTGTTACAACGGACGCATTTCTGCAAGCATCAGTCAGAGCGATGAAGTACCCTACGGAGGTAATTTCCCTATCGGCAAGAACCTGCCCGACATCAAGGTAACGGATTTCTTGAAGTGTATCTGCATTCTGACATCAACGTTTCCAAGCCAGCGGTTTATCGGTAAAACACTTACATTTGCGGACATCGTGAGCCTTTGGGAAGACAAGGCGCAAGCGGTGGACTGGACGAAGAAGCTCATCCCGAGCGAAGCCAGCAACCATCCAAGGCAGACCGATTTCAGCGTAGAGGACTACTGTCAGCACAATATCTACAAGTGGAAGGAAGACGACACCGTATATCAGCAGCACGATGCGGATATGACTATAGACAACAAGACGCTGGAATATACGCAGGACGTTTGCACGCTGCCATTCGCAGCCACGGACGGAAACCGCATACCGATATACGAGTGGGAGAGTACGCAACGCACCTTTGGTAGAACCACGTTAACGGTACAGACAGCCACCAAGTACAAGGCGTGCAAAGACCGAATCGTGAATCTTGCAAAGGACGATTCCGGCTATGCGGTATTGGCTTTCAACATCGACCTGCAAGGTATCTTCGACAGCAAGCTGGAAAAGTTGAGAAAGACAGTGGCGAACCCGCACCAGATAACGGAACGTTTCAACCTTTCCGATTTGGAGATACTGAACTTTGATGAAACGAAGCCAGTGTACCTTGCCCAGTACGGAGCGTATTTTGCTGTTCTCGAAATCAAGACAACAAACAGCGGATACTGCGAGGTTACAATGATAGAGTTGAACAATTAAAAAGAACGGACTATGGTAAGTGAAGACAAACAGCAGATTCTTGACATCAAGGTCAAGTACGAGGATGCAATCTATGGCATCATCAGATACAAGGAGAAGATAGACCAGCTTAAGCAATCCATCAAGGACTTGAAGCAGCAGGAAAAAGACAAGACCATCACGACCAACGAGATGAAGGTGCAGACGGAAGCCATCAACGCAACCATCAAGGAGTATCAGTACAACGTGCGTGCCCTGCAGAAGGAGATCCAGAACAACGTGCGCACAGAGAACGAGCAGGAAGGCAGCTTGAAGCAGCTGCGTGCCCAGCTCTCAAATGCCACAAAGAAATACGATGAAATGGCGAAGGCAGAGCGTGAGGGAGCGAAGGGGCAGGCACTACAGAAGCATATAAATGACATCACGCAAGAACTGAAACTGGCAGAGGAGCAGACCCAGCGATACTACCGGAATGTAGGTAATTACTACAACTCAATGCTTGATCTTGCTGAAGACCTTCAGCACGTTGTACCGATGGGAGGCGGTGGAGGTGTTGGTGAAGGCATCAGCAGCTTTGCAAACACAGTAGTGGACCTCGGGAAGAACGTCAAGGGCATTATCCCTAACGTCAAGGCTTTTGGCTCAACTCTTATAGGACTGGCTACGAACCCCGTATTCCTTGGACTGGCAGGAGTTGTAGGGGCAGGGGTGGCATTCAAATGGTGGTATGACTACAACAAGGGATTGATGGAAGCAACACGACTTACGCAGCAGTTCACCGGATTGACTGGAAACGAGATGAAATCCGTGCGCAATGAGGTTCTTGCGGTATCCGACACCTTTGGCTTGGATTTCACGGAGACGATGCAGTCTGCAAACACCATGAGCAAGGCTTTCGGTATTTCTGTGTCTGAGAGTTTGAGAATTATGCAGGACGGACTTGTGAGCGGTGCAAACGCCAACGGTGAGTTCCTCGACACGATTAAGGAATACCCGAGATACTTCAAGGAAGCAGGACTGAGTGCTGAGGAAATGGTGGCAATCTCAACGCAAGCGACCAAGGAGGGAATCTTCAGCGACAAGGGTGTTGATACCATCAAGGAAGGAAATCTACGACTGCGAGAAATGACAACCGCTACGGCTGCTGCACTTGACGGAATAGGTATTTCTTCTAAGCAAGTTCAAAAGGACTTGCAGGACGGAAGCAAGACCACATTCCAGGTTATGCAAGAGGTGGCTAATAAGTTGAAGGAACTCCCACAGTCAAGTGCTGCTGTAGGTAGCGCAATTGCCGACATCTTCGGTGGTCCGGGAGAGGATGCCGGACTTGCTTATATCGAGATGCTCGGTAACATCGAACTTGATATGGACAAAGTAAAGGCAAAGTCCGGGGATATTGCTAAGGCGCAAGAAGACGAATTGAACGCAACCAAGGATTTGCAGAACGCAATGGCTTCATTGTTTGATTACACCGGGGGTGGATTCGAGACTATGAAGGCTCAGTTGTCAACGATTGCGAAGAAATCACTTACAGCAGTTATCAAGGGAGTTGTGCAGGCGATCAACTACTTCATCGACTGGTACAATGAGAGCCTTCTTCTTCGAGGGATAATCAATGCGCTCGGCACAAGTTACCGATTGATGTGGAATGCAATCAAGCTCGTATGCAATCTTGCAATAGACTCATTCAAGAGGATGGGCTTTGCAGCAAAGGGCATGCTTGATATACTCGAAGGTATCGTGACTTTCGACCTATCCAAGGCACAGAAGGGATTCAAGGAGATATTCGACATTTCCGGCACTATTAAGGAAACATGGCACGACATCAAGAACGCTGGCATAGAGATAGGCAATTCCTTCGCTGACGGATTCGAGAACACCGTGAACGGAAGATTGCAGCACATAAAGCTAGCCAGCGTGAACGGTGGAGCGACCAGCAGCGAGCCAGTGAGCGGAAACAAAGGAACGACACCAGCAGCCAAGGGCAGCACAGCCAAGACCAAGGCACAGAGAGCCAAGGAAGAAGCGGAAGCCAAGGAAGAAGCAGAGCGCAGGAAGAAGCAGGAAAAGGAATTGCAGTCGCAGATTGAACTTATCCAGTACAAGTACAACGAGCAAGTAATGGCCGCTAAGAAGCGATACCTTGCAGGTATGTACGACAACGAGCGAGACTACAACAACGACCTCGAACAGCTGGAGAAGGACATGGTGGCAAGAAGCATTGACGCATACGTGGCGGCAGGGCAAATCGGAGCAGAAAAGGCGCAAGAAATGCAGGCAAAACTACTCGACATCATGATTAAGGCGAAAGCGGACATCAAGAACCAAGCGAAGGAGATTGTGGACGAAATCAACAAGGAGTTCGAGGAAGCAGAGAAGAAACGCAGGGATGCGAACATCATGAACGGTGGCACTGGAGAGGAAGACGATGCAGCCAAGCTGGAGAGATACAAGGCTTTCCTTCAGAGCAAGATGGACGCCTACAAGGACTATGCAGCCGTGCAGGAGCAGCTACAGAAGAATTTGAGCGATGAAGAAGTCAAGGAGCAAGAGGAAGCAAACAAGAAAAAGGCAGCTTTGCAGGAAGATCAACTTAAAATGATGAGCGACATGATACAGACCATGGGAGACGGTCTATCCGAGTTCTTCGAGAGCGAGGATAAATCGCTTCATTCCTTCCTTAAATCGATGCTGACATCAATACTTGACGCAATCGAGATAGCAGTTAACGCTTACTATGCTCAAATCCTCGCAAAGGAGATTGCAAGCAAGTCGTGGTTTGGTGTGGCGAGCGCAGCAGCATTGATGGTACTTGTCAAGGCAGCCTTTTCAGGAGCAAAAGCACTCGTTAAGGGTTTTTCTGTTGGTGGATATGTGCAGGGAGCAGGCACTGGAACGAGCGACAGCATCCCGGCAAGGCTATCCAATGGCGAGAGTGTAATGACCGCCAAGGCGACATCGATGTTCAGTCCGATATTATCCGCATTCAACCAGCTGGGCGGTGGCGTGCCTATCGTAGCAAACAACGGAGGCAGCAATATCGGCATGGATATGCTGGCGGCAGCTGTAGCCAGAGGGTATCAGATGGCTCCTCAGCCAGTAGTGAGCGTTGAGGAGATAAACCGCACCCAGCGTAGAGTGCAGACGAGAGATAATATCAGCAGGTTCTAATGATGTTGTTATTTCATCAAGATTTGCGTTCTGAGCGGTTTTTGGTCGGAGGTGGTAAAGTTATACGCCCAAGACAGTAGAAGTCGCTTAGAACGCAAAATTTTGGCTTGTTTGGAAAAATTAACTGTTTACGAGATAAGCATATTGAAAAATATCGTATCTTTGCAGCGTTTTAAAACTTAAAAAATCACGTTTAAATGGCAAAACTCAGAATATACAACGATATCGACTGCCAAGACAACAAGTTTTGGTATCAATGGTGGGGTGGTGACTGCGTGTGTTTTCAAGATATAGATGTTTTTGCGGCAAGCATACCGGAAGACGATGATACAATCGATATGCGCATCTTCTGTAATGGCGGCTCTGTAGTCGAAGGTTGGGCGATTTACGACCGACTGCGACAGAGCGGCAAGAAGATAACCTGCACCATTGAGGGCAAGGCAGCATCTATGGCCACAATCATCATGCTCGCAGCACCAAAGGAGAGCCGCAAGGCATACGAGAACGCTGCCTTCCTCCTGCACAATCCGTGGGTTCCAGGCTGGTGTCTGGGCGACCAGCTGAACGCAAAGGACTTGAAGAATCAGAGCGAGGAAATGCAGATGTGGCAGGACAAGATGGTGGACGCATACGTAGAGCGGTGCGAGTGCGACCGGGAAGAGATACAAGCCTTGATGGATAAGGACATCTTCATCAACACCAGCGAGGCTTTGCGCCTAGGTCTTATCAGCAGCACCGTTTCAGCACTCAGCGCAAGCGCATCGAAGCGCAACATAGAGCAATTCATTAATTCAAAACAACAAAATCCAAAAGCAATGGAGAAGAAAACAGAAGTAAAGGCTTCTCTCCTTGACAAGATTCTCGCCAAGTTGGGCGTGAAGTCACTGGAGGAAGCAGAGCAGGCGGTGGCAGAGCCACAAGCCAAGGTAGAGCCACAAGCTATGGAACTCAACACAGCGGACGGACAGACACTGACCGTTGAGCGTGAAGAGGGAGATCCGCAAGTTGGCGACAAGGCAAGTCCGGACGGAACATTTGAAATGCCCGATGGCAAGACAATCGTTGTCGAGGACGGTGTAATTACCGACATTAAGACAGCAGACGACACCAACAATGATGGCGGTGAAGGCGGTGAAGGCGGCAGCGCATCAAGCACCGACAACGACACCGTAGCCAAGTTGCAGCAGCAGGTAGCAGCACTCAAGCAGCAGTTGAACGACACCAAGGCACAGCTTGTAGGCGCACAGAAACTTGCGAAGAGCAAGGAAGACATGCGCATCCTGAATGCCGTGAAGA
>NFYZ01001440.1_pt1 | contig 20161 bp, 33 predicted proteins | sample 1092561 | NCBI WGS metagenome assembly NFYZ01 (sample SAMN03609887, study PRJNA323583) | gut metagenome | isolation source: feces | host: Rattus norvegicus | place: Malaysia | collected 2013 | reverse complement strand
ACCCCCTATATCCCTGGTTTCTTAGGTAAATGTGTGTATTTTGTGATGGATAAACTGGTTATCTGGTGTGGCTGAACAGACAACAGCCCTAATAACCAAGTAACCAAACAATCAAGTGTGTAAATTACGCAAAGTAAATCCTGACGAAAGGAGATCGAAATGATCAACGTCAAACCGGAGGATCTGAACAACCTCTCACCTCAGGCGATGATCGCCTACAAGTTCATGGTCAAAGCAGACCGTGAAGACCCTATCAACATTGCAATGGCAGAAGTCGTCAAAGAGCAAGCTCGTGGCGAACAGATCGAGAATGATCGCAAAGCTAATCCTGATGACAAGTCAGAACGCTTGGCAGCAGCCTACGCTAATCTGGCCAAAGGCATCTATGGCGTCAAGTATGCAGACCTGGATGACGAAGCCAAGAAGCATGTCAATGAGCTAGCTAAGCTGTGCATCTAGAAACCAGGGCGGTCGGATCTTCGGATCCGGCCGTCAGGGTTATTTTTTTACGCGATGCAGCCCATGGCTGTCGGTGTGCGGACAACCGGCCCAAGCCGGTTGCGGCTTGTCCGAAATCGCAGGCGTACAGCCTGTTAATGGGCGTGCATTGGTCATCGCGTGTGCAGATATAAAATCATTTGTTTTCTTTATCCGGTAAATCCGGAAGAACGGAGTGAATCATGAAAGACAAGTTTGCCAATCGTATCCTCAACCGTGATGACGGCATCACGCACATCAACATCATGATGGACTTCACCTGTGCCATCGCATCTCTTAAATCCATGTGCATCATGGATGATCGTCCCAACAAGTTCAATGAACTGTCGAAGATTGAGATCTCGCTCGATCCTGATTACGCTCAACGCTTGCTCGATATGCAGATCGGCGTGCGTCGCGTGGTCATCGATAGGTCTCGATTCCTATGCATCTTGCACGGCGAAGATGTTTCCGTAGCTACGCTTTGCAAAGTGCAAAGGTCGATGCAGTACTGGGAAGAAGCAATGTCCGAGATGTTCGTTGACGAGTTCTCCGAATGGACAGTTAAACATCCGAAGGAATAACAATCAATCAGACAATTCGATAGGAGCAAAACTAAATGAACAATATCGATAAGACCGCAAAGCTAGCACAGTATCGCAATCGTAAGGATGCTGGCATGGCCGGCTATGAATCCTATATGGACCAGCAATACCCTGAGCTGATCTCACCGAAGCACGCCATGCGAATAGATGAACTACCTTGGTCTGTCAGACTTAAGCACATGACTGCCGGCGAAGTCGTAAAGCTCGTGATCGTAACAACCATAAAGATCGTAGTTGGTTTGATCGCTGCGTTTGGCATTTGCCTAGCTGCATGGCTAATGCAGGACATCTGTAGGTATGGCCTGTTCGGTTAGCAATTAAAGAGAGACGGGTTTGTCCCGTCTCTCTGTTTCTATGAACGGAGAGAAATGAAGAAAGTCAGACTCATTGCCTCGAAGCTCAACGTGGAGATCGAGGCCAATATGATTGTCCTATACACCATCGAAGGCGATGATAGCGAAGGCGTCGTGATACCTTTGTCCTACTGTTCAATCGTAGACATCGATGACGGTACTTATCCGGATGACGGTATAACATTTACCTTAGGTCTAGAGCGTGCAAGAGAACGTGCATATCTCGAGAAGCAGACTCCTGCCAATCGATATCTTAGATTTCCGAGTGATCGAACTATAAGGTTTCCGTACTGTATTCATAAGACAGTCGACAATATCATGAACAGTTATTTTGTCGATAATGACTTAGCCGAAACGCTGATGAAGTTCCTAACCACAATCGAGAATCTCAACTATGAGTATCTCAGATCTCACGGAAGCGATATCACTGCAATCAAGAATGTAAGCATGACAATTCGTTCAGTGAAGAAAGCTAAGAAAATTGTCAGTAAAAAGCTCAAGCCGAAGGCTCAAGGAACGGAGGAAAGCAATGCACGTTAAACTTGCCTCACCGTCAATGCAAGTGAATATCGAAGATGATTCGATTTACTTGTATGCTACCGACAACTTAATAGGCAAGAGTATCGTGATACCGATGTCCTACTGCTTCATTGCAAATGTCAATGCAGGCTATGACAAAAGCGACGACATAAACTTCACGTTGAGCATGAAGGATAAGATAGGTTATATCGATGAAATGCTCTACGAAAACAACGATAGAAACATTAAGTTCGAAGGTTGTTTTCATAAGGCAATCGGCAAGATTCTAAGCTGCCGTTTTACTGATGAATACTTAGCCAGAGCAATGATAAAGTTCCTGTTGGCTGTTGAGACTATCAACTACGAATACCTCGAATTGCACGGTGACAACATCGTTGCAATTAAGGAGGTGAGTACAACAGTACATTTCGTAGAGAAAGCCAAGAAGATCATCAGTAAGATACTCGCTGAAGGAAAGATCAGCGAGTATACACCAAGGTAATAAAGAACGGAGAGAAGAATGAAAACAAAAGACATCTACCATTTCTTGGAGATGATCGACAAAGACGGCGTGCGTGATCAGATCGTGCCGTGTTTCATGGGTTGCCCTGGTATTGGTAAGACCCATGAGATCGAGCGTTATGCAAAGGACAAGGGCAAGAAGGTAGTGCATATCATTGCCTCGCAGATCCTTCCGTCCGAAGTGTCCGGCATTACTATGCCTGACAAGGAGGCCGGCGGCATGACAGTCTACGATCACGTTCGTCTGTCGTCATTGAAAGACGGAGACATTCTGTTCTTCGATGAACTGCTTCAAGGTCAGCAGCAGGTTCTTTCTGCCTGCCTTACGCTGATCCAGGAGCGAAGGCTCATGAGTGATAAGCCCTTGCCTGACATCATGATAGTAGCTGCTGCGAATCCGTTGGCTAATCCAAATCAGCTGCCGCCTGCCATACGAGACAGGTTCCTGTTCATTGGTATGCAGTTCAGCTTTGCTGAATGGAAACAGTACATGATCGATAGCCAAGGCATCATCATTGAAAACAGTATGCAGAATGAGATCGAAGCCTCTGATACCACTGTTGCAGGTTGGAATGCACAGACGCCGAGAACAGTGACCAAGCTCTGTACGTTTATCAGGAACAATATTGATGATGAAAATCTCGAGCAGTTCCTGTTGGATGCACACATCAATAGCAGGCTTATCAAGTCTCTCATCATGTCTGCCAAGGGAGCCTCGACAAGTGACATGGGCAAGTTTGCCGAGAAAGTAGAGGCAGTCGTCAAAGGCATAAGCGACTCGGAAGATGAGCACATCGTTGTACTCAACGAGCTCAATAAGCTAGCTAGCGGAAAGACGAATGATACATCCACTCTTATGAACATGCTTATGAGCATGGATGAATGGGACGATGTCATCAAGCCGATGCTCGAGAATATGAAGCTATAGAAGAAAGGATATAAAAATGATCAACATGCACAGGCTTAAACTCGGTAACCTTGCGTTGCCCGAGATATATGTGTGCAAGAACCAAGCAGCCGTCGATACTTGCCGTACTTCCGGCATTCCGTACATCAAGTGGTTCTATGGAACGGATGCTGATCTGATTATCTCCATCATGCTGCCTGCATTACAAAGAGTATTGCCTGGTGTTGATTGGGAAAAGCAGTGCCGTCTCGGACGGGGCAGGATCAGAGAAGTCACCGTCATCACCCCGCCGCCAGCAGGCTATGCCGTTGAAGAAGATAGCGAGTGGAACATCAATACCACAAGCAACTATAATCTTGAACCCACGGACAGCGATGAGTTCGATCCGGTAGGAGAGGATGTCGACGAGAACTTTACCGAGGTACATACCGATTCCTCGAATACTCTTCGCAGATGTGGTGGTAATTCTCTGTCGAAGCAAGAAGAGAACATCAGTATTGAGGACTTCCTCGGTAACAGCTTGTCCAAGGTAGATCCCGAAATCATCTCAGAGATGGGACTCATGCCCAAGTTCCTAGGTGAGATCGAGGACAACATCCGGTACAACATCATGCAGTCGATGAGATTCCGTGATTCTTATAACAAGAAGCTCGGATGTTGCGTCGGTAACTTCGAGAATGAACTGCCGTCATCGAACTTGCTGATCCTTGATGTCTCTGCATCAATTCCGTGGGGCGTGGCTGACACGCTTCTCAAGATGGTAGACACCATGAGGGAGCAGGCCAACGCTGATCTCATCGTACATGCTGGACATAGCGTGTGGTTTGCCAAAGGAGACAAACTCCCGTCTCCGGCCAAGCTGCGCAGGATGTGCCCTCGTGGCCAAGAGGCCGAAGAGTTCAGCAAGATCATAGAGGAGCATGTCTGCGGCAGGAGCTTCGATAACGTTATCTCCTTTGGAGATTACGATGCGCCCTGGAACGGATGGGATGACGTGATTGATTGCGACGTCAAGAAGAATCCGCCAAACGTAGGCAAGCTCTGGTGCTATCACCTGTACGCAAAGGATCGCACTGGCTTTACCAAGTGGGTAGACGTCTGTTCTCCCAATTGCGAAAAGGAATACAAGACTGGCTGGGCCAACTGCATGAAGGAGTAACACATGGCAGAGGATCCATGCCCTCCGAAGGGGGGTTCGATATATACCTGGATGTACCGTCAGGGACTGAAAGGTAGAAAGATCGAGGACGTAGTGTCCGAGGTCTATGCCAATGGCCATTTCATCAGAGGCAAAGACGAACAGAACTTCTGGAACGGCGTGCATAACAGGCAGCTGTACCAAGGTTCTCAGTCTGCCCTCATGATTCCAAGCGAGCTCAGGTCGAAGACCATGCCGTATTCGGACTATCCGATTCATCCGTATCTCGATCAGCCGGAGATTGCAAATAGGTGGGTGCCGATGGATAAGAACATGCGACCGATGATCCGCTGGTCACTCGGTTGCATGAGCCTGTCCGATGCACAGCATTTCTCCAGGATCTTCAGAGGAAAAGTTGTCAAGTCGAAATACGTATCAGAGAATCTCAAGGGAACTAAGCTCATTGCGATAGACGTTGACGGTGACCATGAGGGCGAGCTTGACATCGATGTAATCGAAGCCTTTGCTCCGCTCATGGACCTAACAGCGTCTTTCTATAAACGAGATATAGTGCTCGATCACGTAAGCCATGATTCGTATGATCTCAAGCTCTTGGCTCTGCCGACTAGCTATCACCTGATCTTCTCAGTAGACAGGCTGATTCCGACGATGCACTTTCCCGAGGCTCACATAGATATCGTGGGCAACACGGCAAACTCGTTGCGCCATTGTAAGAACAAGATCTACAACGGTCTCAAGCCGTCGCTTATGACGGACGAGATATGGAACTACATGCTCGATTATATCGAGAGGAGGAAGGGATGAACCTGCTCGATTTCATGAAGGCGATGGCTTACCAGCGCCTGACCAAGTCCAAATTCGGAGAGATCATGCACAGCGATGATTACTCCGAAGAGGAAAAGGAGAAAGCTCTTCAGGAGCTCGCGGCCGCAGGTGGTTACGAGCACCTCGACGAGTAGACGAAAGACTTATGAACGGAGAGAACAATGTCTTTCAAAGACGATATCTGGAAGCGTTTCCAGCAGCTCGTGGAATCTGACATCGATGGTTGCATAACTGGAAGTCTGTTCGGTGAGATCACCGACTTCGACAACTGGGATACAAAACCCGACATCGATGTGTTCTGCTACAGCCGTGAGGCTCAGTGCTACGCGGTGGGCTACCTTATGAACAAGATGAATCTCGTGCCGAAGGGAGATCGCCCGGAGTTCACGGCCGGCGAGGAATCCAAGATCGGTTCCCTGCTCCATGGTGGTTATGGTCGTGGCAAGCTGATCACCCTGAAGTTCGGAAGCGATGATGACGACGTAATCGTAAACGTCTCTACCAAGAATCATCGCGGCCAGCTGTGCAATACTGTTGGTGCGGTACTCGGTACGTTTGATATGAGCATCATCATGAAGGGCTACGACATCCTATCCGGAAACTATCTGGACATGCGTGAGCAGCAGATAGTCCGAAAGGACATGATCGATGTGCTCGGCGTGTCGGAGTCTGATCCGATGACAGCGATCCCGAATCAGTTTCGCTATTACAACTATGCCACCTGGGAGGTCGCTCGCTATCTGCGCCAGTGGGAGCGTGTACTCAAGTATGCCAGCCGAGGATATGACATGCTACCGCTTGCCAAGTTTTACAAGATGATGATCGACAAGACAATCGACAATGGCAAGATGTTCAAGACCGAGAATTACGGTCAGGCATATGACGCATTCGTCGAGGACTACTCGGCACTCGCATCGACAATCGACAATTGGATTAAGGAGCATGAGTAATGGATTCTGATAAGTTCTTTGAGAACTATTTTAAGGACCATGACTTCATGTGCAAAGGTTCCCGCAACTGTGATGCGGTCAACTTCTGCATCTGGGTCTGGGTCAAGTACGGAGCCTGCGATGAGGAGGAGTTCCAGCAGAACGTAGGCAAGCTGCTTGAGGATAAGATCGCAAACAAGACGATCTCGATTGATGAGACTCGTTATGACGAGGACTACTTCAATGATAAAATTAAAACCGTATTCAACTACCTCCCCGTATGGGGTCCTGATGGTAGTGAAGAAGACGCATTGAATTATGCGTTCAATGACTAGAGAGAGGAAAGTCTCATGGGTGTATTAGACTTCAACGGCGGTGGTTCCGGCAACTCCTGGAACTATCACAGTCCTGAGAAGGATGGCTATTCGCTAGTCCTCGATGGACAGGTAGTCGGGATCGACACGCCAATCGCGCACAACTTCTCGCAGGATGGCAAGCAGGGTGCGCCGAAGTTCTGGGATGACGGCAACCCTGTGCGCAACATCAAGTTCACAGTGGCTGATGCTGCGGGTAACTGCTTCGACTGGACCTTCTCGATTTCCAAGAAGCGTTCGACCTCTGCGTTTAACCAGGTGATGCAAGCTATCCTTGCTGTCAATCCGAATGCTACTAGCATTGCAGACTGCATGGGTTACCACATCACGGTAACCACGCAGCAGCCGCCGCAGGGCTTCGGCTATTCGGCGTCTAATCCTCGTCCCTGGTCTGTCCAGATTGGCGAGAAGATGCCGCGAGTCGAAGGCTTCGGCTATGAGGTGACTGACTCTGCCGCATCTATGCAGCGCAATCAGCAGCAGGTTCAGCAGGAGTATCAGGCGCAGCAGGCCGCTCGTCCGGCTCCAGCCATGCAGGCGCCAGTTCCGCAGCAGGCTATACCGCAGCCGATGATGCCTCAGCAGCAGGCGGTGATGACACCGCAGCAGCAGGCAGCCGTCATGCAGCAACAGTTTCCCGGAGCAACAGTTCAGTATGCAGCGCCGGCTCAGAATCCTCAGGCTGCGCAAAGAGCGCAAGTCCCTGTAGAGGTATATGACGAGGACATTCCGTTCTAGAAAACCAATCCATAAAGAAAGGAACATACCATGGCTAAGATGTATCTCAAGTCTGATCTCAAGTTTGTCGATGGTTATCTGATCGACAATGACGACAACGTCGTCGCGCTCCCTGACGGCGTGGCCGAGCAGATCAACGAGCTGGAGACCTGCGTCCAGAAGCTGATGTATCTGGATGATCAGCCCGAGCCGACGCCTGAGCGTAGCCTTGACGGCTTTGCGCGTAAGTCCATTCGCATGGTGCCGACTGTTACGGCTGACACTCCGATCCTCGATAAGAAGGTCGCCGAGGGTAAGCAGATCCTCAGTGAGATCCGCGAGATTGATAAGTCCGAGAAGATCAACGATGTCATCTCTGACTTCGAAGATGCCTTCGAGTGGTTCAAGGTCGAACGCTTTGTCGAGGGTTCCAAGGTTGTCCGTGTCGATACTCTCGAGATCGGCGACATCCTCAGTGTTGATCCGGAAGAGCTGATCAAGGAGATCGCCTCTTACCTGGACTAACCTAGTTCCCAGAGCCGGGGATCAAAAGATCCCCGGCTTATTGGGATAGCTATTTAAGAACGGAGATCCGATATGAAGAAGACCAACTTCTGCGAGAAACGCAGTTGGTCGCATAATGTGGGTGAGCTCTGGTTAGCTGCAAGACGAGAGCATCTCATGGCATCAGAGGTGAAGAACCTCATCACTGATTACAAGAGAATCAAAGCCGGTAAGATCAAACTGCCCAATGCGTTGCAGTTTGCCAAGGTCTATGGTTCGAAAATGAACTGTGATATTGACACGTCATCCTTCGGAGCAATGGCCCGAGGTCACATCATGGAGCCTTATGCCGTCGAGGAATACAACAGAATCAACGGCACTAAGTTCTATCAGTGGGATGACAAGTTGATCACGCGAGGCGTCGTTGGATTCTCACCAGATGCCATGGATATTCCGCAGCTTCCTGGTACCAAGATGGTCGTCAATCTTGATGACGAGCTTGTCGATAAGAACGGCGATGTTAATCCTGGTCCGAGTGAGATCTTAGAGATCAAGAGCTACGAGGCAGGCCAGGCGTTCCAGAGGCTCTCGATGATTGGACGTGATGAACCGCTTGAGGAGCGCTGGCAAATCGCTACGGCGATGGCTGTGTGCTACACCATCAAGACGGGAACTATCATGTTCTATCTGCCGCAGTGCGGTCTGGAGTTCTCGAAACAATATGACAGAGCAGATCTCATCGATGAGATCGATACTGTCATGGAGATCGCAAGGATGTGGGACCAGTACACCGAGTACATGGACTGCGTCATGATGCCCACGACGAAAGACACAATCATTTCAGAGGATCAGATCTACTCTGATTATCTCAAGGTAAACAATGCGCTAAGCATTTAACGAAAGGAGAGGCACAATGCCTAAGATTACTGACTTTGGATTTGAGCAGATCGACGAGCTCCCAATCGAAGAGAACGATTGGGAGAAGCTGATCAAGGCTTTCATGGAAGACGAGTCCGCCACTGCCATGATGAAGAAGTTTGACGCCAAGCGTGCAAGCAACAAGGCTGCGTCCATTCGTAAAGCAGCCGAGAAGCTGAATGCGAACGTCAAGGTTATCACCCGAGGCGATACCGTCTACGTCACGAAGTAGGTATCGTATGACGTCTATCCAACCGATTGAGAGCAACGGACGTGTTTGCAAAGCAGAGCAAATCAACGAGATCGAAGAGTCTGTCATGAGCTTATCTGATGAACTCGCTAAGTCGAATGAAGCACTCGATGATCTGGACTTCGCTCTTGATGTAGTGCAGGAACGTCATTGTTCCTACATGGCTAAAAGCAAAAAGGTCCGCAACAAGATGCGTAAGTTGTCGTCTGAACTGTAGGGAGAATGATGAAGATCATCATCACCAATCCTAACAACGGCAGGCGCTGGAGGCTGAGGCCATACTCCAATGGCCTCTGCCTCGCTATCGATAAGTCACCGTTGTCTAAGGTGAATCCGAAGAACGGTAAGCCAATCAAATCAGAGTTTGTCCCATGCGATAAATATCCGTCGTCATGGGATCAGGGACTTAAGTCCATGCTTGATTTGATGATGAACGATTCTGAGGATGATACTGAGCTTGAGATCGAAGATCTGAAAGAAGCTCCTGCCATGCTGAAAGATATATTTAGCAAATGGCTGTCTGATGTGATAGTCGAGATCGAAAGGAACTAATATGTCCGAGAACGATAGCAAGAAGAATATCAACGAGACGATCGAGGACAACGTTCGCAAAGCGTATGGCGATAAGAACATTGACGATGTTCTGTCCGGCAATCCTGATGAGGTCAAAGGCAGGATTGCAGACCGTAACAAGGAAGTCATCAAGAAAGCTGAAGAGAACGGCGCCAATATCGCACATGTCACGGTCGACGGTGACGTCGATGATCTTGCGTTTCCATTCATGAATCATCTTCTCATCGCATCCGATTGCGGTATCGGAGTGATCGGAGAGATCAAGCCGAATGATCTTGCAGATACCGTAACTAGTATCGTCAAGGCAGTTCTTCTTCATCATGGAGTTGATCCTGATGATGAGCGCACGTTCAACATGAATGCCGCGCTTGTCCTCATGCTGTCTGCTACCGATTTTATTGGTAACAACTCCACGCCGTACAAGGTTCTCAAGCGTTTCACTCGTCTCATGGAGTCTATCGAAGAGCTTATCGAGAAGTAACCATGCTGTTAGGGCCATGCCACCTTTGGGTGGTGTGGCCCTTTTTTTCTTGTGGTCATAACGTTATCCTGCTATGGTCTCATTGTAGGCATACTGTCATGGAAAGGAGAACTGAATGGCAGGCTTTCTTAGCAAGGAGACAATCGCCGTGGAGGCCGATAGGTTGGGCGTATCGCTCGAAGGACTCTCATGGCCAGAGCAACAGAAGGCAATCGCCGAAGCCAGGCGTGCAGAGAAAGAAAAGATGGCGGCGGTGGTGAAGCCTGAGCCGCAGCCTGAACCCGAGCGTGAGTCCACCGTCGTTGACGACGATCGCGAAAGGGAGATCGCTGAGCTGAAGCGCGAGCTGGCCGAGGCAAAGGAGCAGGCCAAGGCTGTTCCTCAGGTGCCTGTAGTATGCGAGCTTGGCGTGAATGTCGTCGAGCCGACCATCGAAGACTACGACCGTGTCGTACTCATTGCTTCTCCTGAGCAGAAGCCGACTCCGCAACAGCCTGGCAAATATTACGAGAAAGTCGGTACTCAGAAAATCACAACCGAGCGCAGCCTCGATGTCGGCAAGCTCAGCCCGTTCGGCCCGAACGAGAGCGGTACCAAAGTCGTCGACTATGACGTCAAGGATACCGGTCGTCCGGTAAACGCTGAGTCTACCATGCCGAAGTATAGCTGCCTGTTGACTTACAGGCCGACCAAGGACTTGTGTGCTGTCGCTGAGTTCCAGGGCCACAGGGGCTATCTGTGGACTCATCAGCGCCTTCCGAACGTAAAGTCTCTGCTTCAGCAGATGGGCGTGTATGAGGAGTTCCATGAACTCTGGGACAAGAGACATGGTGCGAAGTTCTACCTTGGTGGTTTAATCTGCGTAGACATCAGCTTTACTGACGAGACCATGCAGCGAATCGTGAAGGAATTACGCCGTCGCGCTAAGGCTGGCGAGGATGAGATTCTCTAGCATGTTAAACCGGATAATGAATTATCCGGTTGAGATAGCTTACAGGTCGTCGTGGCCCGAGAACGTCTGGCTCTCGATTGGTATGCACGGCAAGCAGCAGTGCCTCTTGTATCACGACGACATAGCAACATGGCCATATTCCGTGCAGCAGGCCGATTTATTCGCAAGTGATTGGAGGACAGAGGATGGCTAATTACATCGAGGGCGGTAAACCCGATGTCGAGAAAGCTCTTTTAGTGGCGTTCGATACGCCGCCATACTTCGACTTCTATTCCACGATAGCCATGAAGTATAAGTCGTTCGAGTTCTCCGACGAGCTTACGGATACCGAGAGGATGTCGGAGTACGCGAAGATCTATCAGCAATTCAGGAAGTTCGTTGGTTCTAAGAAAGCGATGGTTATGGATAGGCGAGATAGCCTTGAGAGCCTTCGCGCCTGGTTCGAGGACCAATTGGCCAAGTCCGATGTCTATCCGTCCAACAGGATTGATATGGTCTACAACAGCCTGAAGGTTGATTGGCTGCGTCAAGCCATAGGAATAATCGACATGCTCATGGAAGAGATAAACGGAGGTTATTAATGTACATCCCAGGTAAAGACGACGACGAAGCCCTCGACGGTATCGACCCAGAGGATCTCGAGATTGATGATGAGGGCATCGATCCTGATGACGAAGCGTGGATCGACGAAGAAGAAGACGAGGACGAGGAAGAGGACGAGGACGACGAGGAGGAAGACAATGAGCCTGAGGATCTCGCTGCTGCTTTTAGGCGCGTGCAGGGCATGGACAAAGAAGATCCTGAGGACTCAGTGGACGATCGAGGCGAAGATCCTGAAGGGGACGCCGATGACCAGGATGGAGAGGATGACTCCGAGACTGAAGACGGAGACGCTGACGACGATCGAGGATCTTCAGCTCTGCCTGGAGAGATTGATTACGCTGCTGTCAAACGAGGCCTAATCGAGAATCTCAACAAGTCTGCCATCGCTAAAGCAGCCAAGGAGTTCAGGGATGCTAAGATCCGTGAGTTCCAGATGAATGACTTGTATGAGCGCACGTCTGATGGTCGCGTGATCTATCACAACCCGGATGATCCGAATCGTCCGTTCTCGTCTCGCATGGAAGCTCAGTCCTGGATTGACTCGTTCAACGGCCAGGTAAGGAATGAGCTCAAGCGTAGGGCCCTAGAGATCAGGAACGAGGATGCAGACTCTATCCTCCCGTCGCTCAGGCTCATGGACTTCGCTCCGTCCTATGACGCCATGGATGATTCTGTGCGCGAGATGTTTGATGATTTGATCGAGGGCTATGAAGTCCTGGATTCCAACGGCAATGTCGTCGGATACAACTGTGACCTCGATAAGATGGCATCAAAGGCCGAGCGCCTGGCTTCGCGCTTCTCTAAGCCTAAGCCGTCGAAGCGTCGCACGAAGGCAACGAAGCCTACCAATGAAGGAACTCGTCAGCCTTCTTTGGATATGAGGTCCCATGGCAGTGGGGGTAATGGTAAGATGAAGCGCGAACCTCAAACTCTTGAGGAAGCCATGCTACGACTTCGTCAGCAGAACAAGTAAAGGAGAAAGAAATGGATAAGATGCAGCAGAAGATCGAGAAGATTTTCAACAGGCAGAAGGCCGGTCTCATCGCCCATCTTGAGATCGCCGTGAATCGTTCTCATTCGTGGAACACGCTGCTCGATATCAAGTCTCTATATCGCACTGTCACGGGTGAGGACCTCAACGATTTCGATAAGGTTCTCAAGGCAGCTGACGAGGTTGAGGCCATGTACAAAGGTACTCTCAGCATCGTGAAGAACATGGGCTTTGGTGTCATGGCCCTAGGCGATACCGACTGCGAGTTTAAGAATCCTATTGACGAGGTCATCGAGTTCAACGATCCGAAGTCGTGGGAAGACGTGTTCCACCAGGCACTCCTACACGAAGCTGCTGCTATTGCCGGCAACGGCATCGAGCAGATCCGTGCTCGCCTTATCTCCGAAATGGAGAAGGACACGCAGTGCTCTTGCGATGCCAAGTGCGAGGGCTAATAGTCCAAGGGATCTAATAGGTCCAGCGGGGGTCGAGGCGTAAGCCCCGGCCCCCTTTTTCTTAGGAGGCGTTATGGAAAAACCCAGGGTGTTCTATAAACCGACAGAAGTATTGATCGTCGAAGACGGTCGAGTGAGAAAAGGATGGTACACACAAGAATGCGTACCAGGCGGTGACGGATTCGCCTATGACGGCGAGTGTACGCCGATATTCGATAGCGCCGACGAGCTTGTCTGTTGGCTTGCTGACAATGCGGACTCAATGCCGATGGCCGGGGTGGAATAGATGACGGAGCTAGTTACCGTCCCAAAGTATTACAAGCCGAGGCCATATCAGCAGGCTTGCTGGATGCGTAGAAGGACCGGCCAAGATAACTTCTATTTCAAGATCTGGGGCCGACAGCTTGGCAAGGATACCGATGACATCGAGAATGCACTCGATTACTCATGGCGTCATCCTGGTACGAGGACCGCGTATATCGGTCTCGATAACAAATGGGTAAACGAGAACATCTTTAACAAGTACATCGATGGTAGGAGGTTCTGGGACGACTTCCCTCAAGAGCATATCGTGGTGAAAGACACTGCAAAGGAAGTCACGTTTGCCAATCACCCAGAAGACAAGGCAGAGGCGCGTATTAAGTTCATCGGTTTCCAGAACGATGCAGCGCTAATCGGTTCTTCCTACGATCGATTCGTGATATCAGAAGCCAGCCTATATGGCCCGAATGCTTTCCAGTTCATCGAGCCGATCTGGGAAAACAAACTCGCTAACGGTGAGGACCTAGCCGTCTATATGAACGGCACGCCTCGTGGCATGAACAACGTGTACACGAAGATAATCCAGAACTACACCGGCGTCATGGACCCGATGGATTTCCCTGGACCGCACAATGTACGCGGGCGTTATCGGTCATATGTGGACGTTGTCACCATCGAGGATGCTATGCGATGGGACGAAGAGAAGCATGAATGGGTACGCCTGTATACACAGGATGACATTGATGCCATTCATGACAAGTACATCAGGCAGGGCCTGGAGGAGCTGTTCTGGCAGGAGTTCTACTGCAAGTTCTCGACCGTCAATTCGGGTCTGGTGTACAGAGGCATCGAGCAGTTGCGTGACGAAGGGCGCTATTGTCGCTTTAACATCAATGACCGTGAGCCGGTCTACGTTGCATTCGATATCTCCTCGAAGGGCAAGATGACCGACGCCACAGCTGGAATCGTGTTTCAATTCATCGGCGGTCGCATGATGATCTGCGATTACATCGAGGAGCGTGGACAGTCTCTCGCGCAGGTCGTGGCTACCCTGGCTCATGCTGAATGGTGGAAGTATGTCAGGGTCGGCTTCTTGCCCTGGGACTCCGAGAGATCTGCATCTTCAGAGACGCCGATTGAGGAAGTGACACGCATGTTCCCATCGGTTACATGGCACGCCTTGGATAAGGAGCGCGTTGACCGAGGGATTAACTTGGTGCGTAAGCTCATGCCAAACATGTGGATCAATTCCGATAAGTGTTCGAGACTCAACGATGCCTTCGATGCTTATGAGTACAAGCGTCTCGAGAAGCAGGATGACTGGTCTGCCTTGCCCATCCACAACTGGGCGAGTCATGGTATGGACGCACTGAGGTATGCGGCCATGGGTATCCGTGAGATGGATTACCTGAACATCAACTCGACTGGTCGTCCGATAGAGGTACCGACTAACTATGAGTTCTTCGGTGAATCGAATGATAGGCCGCCATCGAAGCCGATAACCTATATGACCGAAAAGGAAAGGAAGGAGTTCCTTCATGGAAATGGAGCAAATACCTACGGATGGTTTTGATCTCCTCAAGAAGCGAGAGAAGCAAGTCCTCTCTCATGATCCCAAGAGGATGATAGTAGGCCATGCGGAATCGTTCCTAGCTGAGCCCGGTCTCTGGGAGAACTATGAGGACGAAGCGCTCGCTAAGGCCGAGACTATGCTGAGGGACTGGATAACTGAAATGTCCAAGATCCCAGGCTGGAAACGAGTTATCAAGCGACGCAAGTATACGTTCTCCATGCTGTTCAAGATGGTCACTGGAGATGATTACGAACAGAAGAAACACGCCAAAGAGATACGTATGTGGACTAACTTATTCCGCTACTACTCTTCTCGCGTGCAGAAGGGGGGTTCGATTAACGGCAGGACCTATAGCAAGACTATCTATACGATCTCGCCTAAGAGACTTAATCGTCCTCCTTATTCTGTAAGGCTCAGGATACCATGGATGGCCGAGCACGGCATGAGGCCCGACGAGAGGACCATGCACTGCCACGAGGCCGACGTGCTCCTACCAGGACACGCCAGGAATCCTAATACCGATGCAAATATGAAACGCAGAAGCGAGGAGGCGAAGCGTCGTTACAATGAGCGATACAAAGACCGAAAGCACTGAGATCGTCAAGGCAAAGCCCATGCCGACGTCTGAGTCCATGGATGACTACATCGCTAACGTCTCTTTGTTCCGGACGATCGGGCAGGTTGTGGCCGGCCGTGATATGGCTGGAACGACGAAGACCTTCTTTGTCATGAACCTATTCTTCAGCGCTGTGTTCGACATGGACATCTCTCTGATCTCCGAGATCGTGAAGCGCATCGATGGTACTGCACCTGAGAAGGGGGGTACAGATGGATGCAGCTCTATCTTCTCAGATGCACTCAACGATGTGCTAAACTATGAGGACGCCAAGCGCCTGACGATATTCCCCGATGACCCGGCGATCATAGCTCTCGCGAAAGCTACCGTGTGCATAGCGAACAGCGATCCCGGCATGAACATGCAAGCGAGGAAAGACAGGCAGAAGGCGGTGCAGATGATACTCGACCGCACCGAGGGCCGTCGCAATGAGCCGGCGAAACCGACCGTGGCGATCGAGTACAAGGAGCCGGATTGGATGTCCTTGCCGAACGGAGAGAACAATGAAGAAAAAGCTGAGTGTTGACGTGGCCATGCGTCGTATCCAGGAAGTCGTCGCGAAAGAGACGCCGATACCCGTAAAGATTAAGAGCGGGAAGGGTCTGTTCGAAGACACCTGCTATGCCGCTTGCCCGACTTGCGGGTTCCAGGCGGATCCGTCCTGGAGCTATTGCCCTAAGTGCGGGCAGGCGATCTCGTGGTAAGAGATATCATTGCGATGATTATACTGGTCATCATCGTTGTGGTAGTGATTCCATTCGCTATCGTCGGCATGTCAGTATTGCTGTCATGCGTACTTTGAACCAGATAGATAGGAGTTTTCTTGGGCACCAACTACTACATCAGGAAAGCCAAGCCGATCGAAGTGAGGCCTGAGTTCCACATCGGAAAGAGAAGCTGTGGATGGAAACCTCTGTTTGAGTCCTATCATTCTGATGCGCCGTATGGATACAACGTCAGTGTTGATCGACCGTATGTCGACAGGGTGTCAGATATTAAAACGCTAGTCGAATCCGGCGAATGGGAGATCATCGACGAATACGACAATATTGTTACCTATGAGCAGTTCATTGACCACATGGACACCGATTACGATATTGAGACTGAGAGAAAGAGCCATCTTGGAATCGGCGTCGGTGCGCACCGTGGAGTTGATGGGCGCGAGTATACCGATGAGGAGTTTAGCTGATGAGCGTGATGGATAACATGCTTCGCATGTATTGCGAAAACTGTAAGTTCAACAAGCCAGGTAGGAAAAGCGATTGCATGATCAAGAAAGTCATGGTCTACGATGCACCATGTTCAAAGCAGTTCCATACATGGTGCGAGGGACAGACGCTTGGTGGTAACTGCAAGCAAAGGAAGCCGAAGTAATGGAGCCTATGATGAATAGGATATACACGATCATTCTCCTGGGAGTTCTCCTTGTAATCGCGATCTGCACGAGCGATAAAGGAGAACCGCGATGATACCTAACCATTACATCGGAACCGGCGGTATCCAGGTAAAGGACGTGATGAAGGCATTCATGTCGCCTGAGAGATACGCCGGCTTCTGTCAGGGGAATATCATCAAGTACATCCTGAGGTACAAGAAGAAGAATGGCCTTATCGATCTCGAGAAGTGCCACGATTATCTAGACGAGCTTATAGACACCGAGAAGAAAATGGGAGAGAACTATGGGACGCAACGGAATCGGAGCGGTTACGTGGCCGGCGGTAGTAACGTTCAAGGACGTCAACGTCGATAAGGAACAGGCCATGAAAATCGTCGAGGAGGCATGTGAGGTACACTCAGCCTTCGAGAGATATCGCCTGGCGAAAAATACTAACTGCTATCTTGAGATGGAGCAGGCTAAGATGGATATGGTTGAGGAGATCTCCGATGTCATGCAGGCCTGTTCCAACATGCTCGCAGCGCTTGGCGTGTCCGACATGCGCGACGAGATGCGCAAGTGTGCTGATCGCAACAAGGCCAGGGGGCGCATGTAGATGGCGGTGAATAGCCGTCGTAAAGGTAAAGAGGGTGAGCTCGAGCTCGCCCGTATCCTGCGCACCTATGGCTTCGATACTCGTCGTGGCCAGCAGTTCAAAGGTGGTGGAGATTCTCCAGACGTCATTGGTCTGCCCGGTGTGCATATAGAATGCAAGCGTGTTCAGAATCTCGTTATCGAGAAGGCTATGGTGCAAAGCCGAACTGATGCCGAGGGAACTGATGATGTTCCGGTCGTCATGCACCGCAGGGATCGTGAGAAGTGGAAAGTCACCATGGATCTCGATGAGTTCATGAAGATGTACATCGCCGCGACAGACGCCGATGTTCCAAGGTTTCCAACTTGTGCTCTTCACAAGGAACCGGATATAAGCTAAGATCTATTCGAATGTGGTCTTCCCGACATCATTCCCATGAGAAACCCGTCTGCTCTTTACTCTCTGTTCAGCAGGCGGGTTTTTCATGTATAATGGCTGCCAAAGTCGCTCGTCAGTTTATAGGAGACAGGGGTTGCAACCCTGGGCTGGCGAGAACGCAATAAGCCCGAGCTACGGCAATAAGGTGAGCGGGGGACTCCGGGTTTCGCTCGGATGATAGGCTGACAACTATAGGAGGCATCGAGCTTCGGCCCGGTGCCTCCTTCCCGTTTACGGGATGATAACGTCCCTCAAGTTGTTGTAATCATTGATCTCATGCCTATCGAGGCCAGTCCCATGCGGACCCTTGACCTGCGCCCAGGTATCCAGGCCATATACCAGGCCGATCTTGGCAGACTGGGAATAGGTCTTCTGGAGAATCTGGAACATCCTGAAGCGAGCGTGGCCAGACATTCGGATGCGGTAGGTGCGGACAATCATTCCAACGCGAACCCATTCCTGATGGTTCTCCTGGAGCTTGTCGTAATTCATGTTGCGTTTCACATGAAACTCTCGGCCGTAGTAATCCGTACCGGTCACATCGATCGTCAAGTCTCCGATGAAGTAATCGAAATCAAACTCAAGCTGCTCAAGCCATATCGATTCATTCGGAGGTTGCCTTGCGGACAGCTCGCCTGTCATGAGAAGCACGCCACCGAAGTTCGGCTTGGTATCCTCTTTCGGCATGGTGCATGGAATCATATCGATCTTATCCGGTGTGATAACGCCAAGGCCCTCCCAGTGATCCTGGGAGTCGATCGACATGATATGCAAGATGTGGGCGTTGGTGTCATAGGTGTATGTCCACCATGCTTTTGCAGAGATGTCGTAGCACATAATGACGTTATCCAGTCTAGTGCTATTGGTCTCTGCAAGCACCAGGTAGATAATGCCATCGATATACACCAGTCGAGCATTGTTGAGTCTGTTGCCAAGACGATCAGTGAAGATCGGCTTGAGCTGGTCGGACACGTAGCTCACGCGCAGCTGGTTGTTGTATTCCATAGCGTGCGTCGTGAGGGCCAAGCCATAACGGCTCACAGCGTACAAGCCATCATCGAATACGCCGCAGCCCCAGCGTGAGTTGCAGCCTACGACATTGCTGACCTCCTCGGTCATATAGCCCTTCGAGGACATCTCGTTCGTGACGCTGATGTTGGTCTCCAAGAGATTGAATCGCTTGACCTGTCCGGTGTTCGGGTTACCGCACATGATGGTGACGATCGAGGACGCGGAGTAGGTCTTGTGTTTCAGGACGTTGGAGATCGTGATACCGGTGCCGGGCTCGATGTCGACAAAGGCTCCGCCGACGCCTCGCGCAACGGAGAGCTCGTTGCCAGGGTTGCCGCCGATATACAGGCGGTACTCCAGGTCGCCGCCCCAGAAGTACAGGCGGCCATCGATGTGCGTCATGTACTTCGCATTGACGCCCTTGGTCGTGTTCTCCGTTGGAATCTCGAGGCTGACGTTGGTCCACTGGCTTGTATCAGCCAGAGCACCTAGCCACGCATAACGCCATGCTCCTCCGTCATTTAAGTTCACATGACCGGCGAAGGCGAACTCGGTGTTGTCATCCATGGTGAAATAGATGTCGACGCCAGTAATGTCATAGCCAGTCGGAGCTGTTCCGGAGACTTCCATGTATTGCGCAGCAGACCATTCCACCGGCGATGCGGATACCATCTTCGCAGAGATCGGCGATCCCATTGTTGATCCGAAGATGTTCGTGTACACATAGCAAACCTGGATGCGAGATACCGTGCCATTAGTAAGCGAACCTTTGTTCGTAAGAGTTGGCGCAGCTGTCGGCTCTGGGACGAGCCTGTAACTTCTAACCCCCTGGTCTGTCAGAGTCGCCAGATCGCCAATGAAGCACTCGCTCTCATCAGAGAAGCAGATGAGCTTAGAGGCGTAGTATGCGATCTCGGTCCACACTTTGCCCGTGCTGGAGCCGTCGTGGTCAACAACGGGTATCTGAGTCCATGAGGACGGATCATCGCCTAGCTTGTGTACGTAGAGAGATCCATCAGAGAAAGCGCATATCAGATTGTTCTTCTGTAGGCAGGCAACACCTGTGAACTGAAGGCCCTTTGGTGTGGTGGCGACAAGCTCATCATCGTCTCGAGTCTCAATGCCCTTCGTCAGAGATAGCGAACAGTTGTTCTGGACCATCAGGAAGTTGTCCATCA
>NFYZ01007401.1_pt1 | contig 20205 bp, 47 predicted proteins | sample 1092561 | NCBI WGS metagenome assembly NFYZ01 (sample SAMN03609887, study PRJNA323583) | gut metagenome | isolation source: feces | host: Rattus norvegicus | place: Malaysia | collected 2013 | reverse complement strand
TATAGTATATTGCTATCTTTTTCAATACATTTACCATTATCATATATTATGTGTATTTATACACATTTATAGGATAATAAAGAAGTTCATTCAAGATTACTATAGTGAATTATAAACGGTAAACAAATAGCCCATACTATGATATTATATTTATATACCATGTTATTGGTTTATTTTATTTATTACATTCTAGTGATATTTACATATACTCCTTTTATATTTTCTAGATTGATATGTTCTTCCTTGCTTGTTATGCAGTTATATGCTCTTACATAATTTTCCTCCACTTCTAGTATCTTGTATTCTCTACATATTCCGCTTCTTGTCATTATGGTTACTCCTATGAATTGGTTTTCCATGATTTTCAAGAAATCTCTTATTGTATCATTCATATTAACTGTTCTTTTTTATTTGGTTAATGTTGAAATTATGTTAATATCTAGAAAATAACATATGGAGCATATTAATTGGATATATGATATGATTCCAAATATGATAAAAATAATCTTTATTCTTTTCTTTTCTTCATTCATAATTTCATTGTTTCTTTATATATTGCAAAGGTACTAAAAATAATTTAAATCAACAAACATTTTAACATTTTTTAAACAAAAAAAGTCCCACATAATTGAATGTGAGACTTTCATATATTTTACGATAATAAAAGCAAGCCCACTTACTTTAGTAGTTGGAGTATGTTACCATCTTTCTTTATTAGATTCATTTGCGCTTGCATTTATGAGGTATGAGCCTCCAAATCTATATTTTTCTAATCCGATTCTTATGTATGCGACTTCAACTACTGCATTATTATTCATTCTTATCTCTTTTTCGTCTTTACATCTATAAGCGTTAAGATATATCGTTTCGACCCAATCAATGCTGCTAGGGTGTACATAACCACATAAAACAACACTTATTCTATTGTTGTTGAGAAGAGAAAAGTTTTGGCAATAAGAACTTGAATGGTATGGACTCCAAGTCCAGCACTCACCAACAGATGCATAGTTCATATTATCAAATCCTTCTTCAGTATCAAAATCGATGCTCCTTTCTACATATATCAATCCACGTTTATTGAACTTGAATCTTCCACATACATCTACTGAGAAATAGTGTTTGAACCACACATAACCATCTCTTTCTACTCCATCAGTACTTTCACAAGCCCATTTGTATGCAGTATCTAATGAAGGATTATAGTATTTTTCTAATGGTTCGTTATTACTTGGTAATTTTCCTTTTTTACCAAAACTTTTAATATAATCGATTACTTTTGATGCGTAGTTACTAAAAGATTCTTTTAGAAGCACAAAATTGTTAATAGATTTTGTTATTTGTTCATTCAATATATTATTAAAATTAGCCATTCAAAAAATATTTATATTTGATATAAATATAAAATGTGAGACTTCTATTGAACTACTCCCACCTAAAGGAAGGGGACTTCTTGCAAAATCATATTAAACTGTTATATTAATTCTCAGTTGCATTGCAACTTCATTTTCTGATTTATCGCATAATTTGTTACAGCAATCTTTTGGATTATTTCTTTTACCCATATTATAATGGAAACAATGTTCACAGATTTCATCGCCGAACTTTTCCCAGAATTCTTCTTTTTTCATATATTTTTTCTTTTATTCTTCCAATTTCAAATAATATTTCTTGAAAAAATCAACATTTTGTTTAACTTTAATAGTTTCACCGTTAGACAATTTTATAATAGTGCCTCCTAAATATCCTTCATTTTCATTGAATGATACTATTTGGTCTGTATTGACATATATCTTTTTTCCAACAAGATTTATTATTTCAATAAACATAACAATTATTTTATATAATTTCCATATCCTTAAGTCTTTCAGAAAGTGCATTATAGTACATTTCCATTCCTAAGGATTGTTTCTTCATTAGTTTGAATTGATAATCTCCTACCTTCTCACAGTATCCATTAGTGCTTAGATTAGTGTTAATGGAGTCAAGTCTATTTTTCAATTCATTGAATTCAATTAGAAGCTCTTTTTGATATTTCTCTTGTTTCATTATTTTATAATGCAAATATATTGAAAAAATTTGAGGTTAAGAAATAAATTACTATAATGGTTTCTCCAAAGAATAAGCAAGAAAAGGATATAATATCCTTTATGTATGTTTTGTTCATTGGTACTATTATGCCTATCGAGAATAATATAAAGCCTATAAACAATAATATTATTTTTTCCATATATATTAATTTCGTTATATATTATTATATATGCAAAGATATTAAAAAATATTGTGATAACAAAATTATATCTATAATATTTAACATTTTTATTATTATATTGGAAAATATATTTATTATTGATAATATATTAATTAATATAAACAATGAAATTTTTAAGAAAATTCAATGAGCATACCTCCTACGAGGCTGAAGTTAATGTTGGTGGAGAAGAAACGTTAGTTATTGTAAGGACGTAAAAGACGTGCATTTTAATCCATATAACTTGATTAAATTCTATGTTGGTGAGATATCTGAACCACAGACTGTTAAGATATATACAGATGCTACTAATCATTTAGATGTTGAAGTTAGTAAAGGAAACAAGTGGTACAGTTACTTACTTCCAAAAGATAAAGGACTATCTAAAATAGAAGGAGATTCTGTTAAGAAATTAGTAGTTAAAGCTGATATTAACAAAAGTCGTTCAACAACCATTATTCCTAGTTCAACAGTAGAAGCATCCTTTAAAGGTAGCAATACTACTAATGTAACTAATATGGATAATATGTTTAGTGGTTGTACTCATCTTACTTCTTTAGATGTTAGTAGTTTGGAGACTAGTAATGTAACTGATATGGGTAGTATGTTTGATAGTTGTATTAATCTTACATCCTTAGACTTAAGTAATTTTAACACTAGCAATGTAACTAATATGGAATACATGTTTTATGGTTGTAGTGGTCTTACATTTTTGGATGTTAGTAATTTTGACACTAGCAACGTAACTAGTATGAATCTGATATTTGATGGTTGTGGTGGTCTTGCAACATTAGACGTTAGTAATTTCAACACTAGTAAGGTAATTGGTATGAATTATATGTTTTATGGTTGCAGTGGTCTTACATCTTTAGATTTAAGTAATTTCAAGACTAGTAAGGTAACTACTATGAGTCAGACATTTAGAAATTGTAGTAAACTTACTTCCTTAAACTTAAGTGGTTGGGATATGAGTAACGTAACTGATATGCGTAGCATGTTTTATAGTTGCAGCAAATTAGATACAATTAGAATGAAAGGTTGTTCACAAGATACAATAGATAAGATTCAAGCACAATTAAAAACTGATGGAATAACTGGAGTTATAATTACTCAACAATAAAATACGAAAATGGGCAACAACCTTATACGTTGTTGCCCATTTTTTCTACTATTTCTAGTAATTTGTATGTTATAACCTTGCTCATTAGAAATGATGGAGCAAAGCGGACATAGTAGTCATCCAACAAATCGTTTATGGATTTTTTCGTCAGCTTATCAAAACAATTTTCACCACCGACGTAGAAAACAGACAATTCATCATAATATTTTCTTTGCTTTTCAAGTATTTTTTTTACTTCTTCCATATCAGTTATTTCATATTCTCTATTATCACCTTTAAGTGTTTTTAGACGTTGCCTTATTACAGTAAAGCTAATTCCGTTTACAAGTAATGAACACCTATCTGAATGCGTATACAAGATTCCATAAGGATTCAGATAGAATTTATTCTTTTCAATTAAATTTGTTTTCTTGATTGACATTTCATTTATGAAAGGTGTCGTTTTTTCCAACTTCATTGACAAGAATTTACTTAGTGGATATTTTTCTATCTTTAAAGTCTTAAAGTTATCCGTTACGACGTGTATCCTTAATTCACCGTAATAGTCATCGTATCCTATAACTTGATATTTCTGATGCATAGGGGTGCAATAATCATAACGTATGTTATCACTCATATATGTTGAGCCTACTTTAGGAATTCCGCTCTGTATTATTTTTGCTATTTTCATATTAAACCTTGTTGCTCATTTTTTCTATTACTATATCAAGTAATTTTTGTGTAATAACCCTACCCATCAGAAATGATGAAACAGAGTAAATATATGTACCATTCAACAAATCATTTAGTGACATTTTCATTAACTCATTGAAAAGAGTATCATCATAGAAGTAAAAACTCAGCATTTCATCATAATATATTTTTTGCTTTTCAAGTATTTTTTTTACTTCTTCCATATCAGTTATTTCATATACTATATTTTTTCCTTTAAGTTGGCTTAGACCATGTTCTACTACAGTAAAGCTAATTCCGTTTACAATTAATGAATACCTATCTGAATGCGTATACAAGATTCCATACATATCTAAATAAAATTTGTTGGTCTCTTTATCTTTAATGTTTATTTTTTTAATAGAATCTTTATTTAAGGCATGTACTCCTTGTTCAGGATTCATTGATAACAAGTCATTTAATGTATAATGTTCTAGTCTTAAAGTTTTATAATCATCAGTTACAAAATCCACCATTAATTCATCGTAATAATCTCTGTATCCTATAACTTGATAGAACTTCTTAGGCGTAGAATGGAAATCATCATAAAATGTCTTACTCATAAATGATGTTCCGATTTTTGGAATTCCGTTTCGTATTATTTCAGCTATATTCATAATTGCTTAATTAATCTTTTTTCTCTGTATATAAAAAAAAATATCAATAATATCATGCAGTGAATACGCCTAGAAATATGGTATTTTTATAAATTATCCATTAAGCATATTTACTTGATAATCAGACACTTATAGTCAATTTATACTGAATTTATCATAAGTATAATTATTTTACAATACGTGGCAAAAATTATATAACATCCTTATAATAAGGATGTTATATTTCTATGGTTTATCTTCATTTCATATGTATGAAGTTAATTTTTTTCATTGCTTCAAATCTATCATGAAGCAGTGCATTGTATGGTTGAAGGCTCCAAGGTCTATTTTTCTGAGTCCTAGGTTTTTAATGAGTTTTATTGCTTCCTTTACGTTTTGGTGTTTGTCATCTCCGATGAAGAAGACATAATATCCACTGTTATCGTCACCTATTTCTGTTTTAGCGTGTAGGTATCGAGTGTAGCAGATATTGAATATATTGTAGTCAAGTTCTCTATATATTCCCATATCTTTTTTACCTGATTTGGAATATATTTCTTCTTGTTCTTCTTTAGTTGGCTGAAATAGTATTCCTATTGTGATTAATATTACCATGAACAAGAATACAAATCCTATTAATGTTTCCATTTATGTTAATATTATGTATATTTAGTCCAATCTCTCATTTCCTTTGATGGGAATATGAGACATTCTCCATATTTGCTTAATTTTCCGAATTTATCAAGTGAATATATGAAACCTCCAATCGTCTTCACCATGATTATATCTCCTTCAATCACTCCTACTAGTCTACAGTTTCCGTAAACAACGCAGTAAAGTCTTGTACCTTGTGGCATATTTTTCACTATTTCAGCCACGTTAATATCATTTATCATCTTCATATTTATTCCATTCTGATGCTATACCTTGCAATTGTCTTACTATATAGAATGAAGACATTACTCCGAATATGTACATTATAATAGCAGATTTAGAATGCACGTCAATTCCGACACTTACGTTAAGTGCGTATCCTATTATAAGCGTAAGTGATAGTTGTGTCACTTGTGACAGCATATCATCTAATATATCTTTTAAACTCATATTTTTTTTTTATTAATTGTTTGCTAGGAAATCATCAACATCAACATAATCAATGTCAAAGTTATTTGAGCATTCCTTAGATTCTTCAGTCTTACCAATCATCAGCATATTGCTTTTTTCACAACACCATTTACGGACTGTTTCTCTATCTTTTCCTCCATATGAACGCATAAGCCATTTATCGCATAAGTCTTGTAGCATCCAAGCATTTGGCATCATATCCTTTTTATCTTTTGATTCAATAGAAATTCTATTGTCTGTCTGCAAGGACCTAATCGGATAATTTCCTAGATGGTATTGAGATATTGTTTCAACACAAAAGAGTTCAGTATAGAAATCACTTATTTCCTTTGAATTGCTGATACCGTATTTATTCCCTACAATAAAGACGTATCTAACATTTGGTAATGATAGTTTAATCTTATCTAGCAATGGAACTTGTACTCTAAAATCAGACAAATCTTCTTTTATTTTCTTTCCTGATATTGTTTTAACCAATGTTCCGAACTCTATGAATAAAACTTCTTTTTTAATTAAATTTATCATATTATTAATTCGTTAGTATTTCTTATATTTCCATTTCTGAGTTAAGCTTTAAACCAAAGAGAAGGTGCTGTAATTCATGGACATATCTAATTTCTATTTTTCTCCAATTCAAAGGACAAGTGAAAACTGATGCTCCTTTCTGAAAGAAAAGTATTTCTTTGCCCTTAATTGCTCTATATATGATTCCCTTACTTACAATATTACTTAAGTCATGAGGGTTTACATCTTCTATTTTCCATCCGTTTTTCTCTAGAATTTCTATAGTAATAGGAATAGGTTTTATTTCTTTATTTTCTACTATTACAGAATTTCCGTGCATAAATTTTATGGTGTAAGATGCTTCATGAACTTCACAGATTTCAGCAATTGGTTCTTTAATTAAAGATGTATAAATTACCAAATCTCCTAGAATATATTCTAACTTATCCATATCTCTTTACTTTTTACACGCACCATCCACAACTACCTATACCTAGTTTATGTTCTAGTTCGTTACAGATGTTATAATATTCTTCTTCTGTGATATTGTATTTATCTAACACTGCCTTTGTTGGAGGCTCTTGTTCAAAGTACATGTCACCACAACCATAAGGTTCTGCGTTTTCTTCATCGTGGTCATATACTTCACCAAAATCTTCATATTCAGCATCTTTTCCATTGATGGAAAATATATCCAAACGACAAGGCAATTCACGATAAGGTTTAATAACTAATTCCATACGCTTTACTCTTCATCTACTATCCCCAAGTGCCACATTTTACAATGATTATATAATTCTTCTTTTACGATTTTTCTTATAAGATTCTCAATTTCTTCTTTTTCTTTCATACGCTTTACTTAATAAAAAAAAATTCTTTTTACAGTTCATTCATAATCTACCCTTTCTTTTTCTAAGTTGATTCTTTCTACGCATTCTTCTCTGCGCCTTACCATCTTTAGGAGTATCAACGCATTTTAGTTTTTGAGATTCTTTATTTAAATTCGCTATGCAATAATATAGGTAATCAGCTAAAGCACTTTTATATAAATCTTCATTGCCCATAATTAGCCCTCCACATCTTCAATCTCCTTATAAATGAATTCTTTCCTGCAAGGAATATCTATATCTAAGGTACAACCATCTTTGTTGAAGCAGCATCCAACGCATTCTCCATGTTTTGCATTAACTACATCGTACTTCTTTCCTTTTTCAAATCCTGCCATATCTAAAATTTGTCTCTTTATATTTAATCTTTATTTTCCTTTGGCGGTAAATCATCTTTATAAGCCCATTTACAAACGCTAAAGAAGCATACAAAATCCCTCCATGTTCGAAAGCCTTCCACTTTGACGTATTGTTTGCTGTATATATCTCCATCAGCATTCAAGTATATAATATTAGAATGATTTCTTGGTTCTTCGTCGTATGGATGCCAACGGTCTTTCAATAATTCATTTATTGTCTTTTCTTTCATGTTTATTTTTATTAAAATAGTTCATTTAAATCATATCAGTCTGTCTACCCTTTCTTTTTCTAATTGCTTTAGCTCTACGCTGTCTGCGCTGAGTCTTACCATCAGGAAAACTATTATTTATCATAGTCTTATCGTTAGTAAGTCTTATTATAGCACATGGATTATCATAATAGTTCCAAATATCACTTTTATTTAAATCTTCATTACCCATAATTAGCCCCTCCAATTATTCGTTGTACCAATCAATTTAGCTGTCTCATCGTTGTAAGGAAGACACATGATGTATCTGTCATCAATACAATTTTTAATTCCATCACTATCAATATGACTAAAAAAGTTAGCAGTCCAAGGAGTTTCTGGAGTTCTTGTTATCACTCGGTCAAATGGCTTTGGAGCCCACTTTGGCTTCAAATCCACAATCTGTTTCTTTACTGCATCCCAAGTCTTGCCCTTCTTTGCTAAAGCGTCAAAAAAATGCATCCTTTCTTCTTCTGTAGATAAACGAGCTGTACAAGTGCTTTTGTCGCAATAACTATCTTCATAAATAGTAAATATATCTCTACTATCAAGATTAGCATGTAAATAATAATTTTCATCATTTTCTGCTTTGAAAATACCAATAAGTGAACGTCCTTTAGGAAGTTTAATAGTAATTAAATCAAAATCCTTGAACTCTAGCTGTTTTTCAATCTCCAAAGTTTGAAGATTGAGCTTGCCACCAAAACGTTCCTCGATAGTATTGATGTAGGCTTTAGCATCATTCACGTTATCTTTCTTAAATTCAATAGTTCGTAGAATGAGTTCTTTATGATAATCATTGTATTCTTCTTCATTATAATCTTCATTATCGTCATAATTGCAAAGATAATGCTTACCTTTGAAAGTTGTATATGTATCATCATCAAACCCTTCAAAGATAACGTGTAATCTTCCCATTCCTTCACTCACTAGTACATCTCCCTTTTTCCAAGAGAACTTGCGCCAGTCATCCATTTCTTTTGAAGGTAATAATAACGGCTCTGATTCAGGATAATTATAATATCTACCATTATCAAAGAATATTACCAATCTTCCACCATGATGTGTTACTTTTATAAGGTCATTCGCTACATAATAAAAATACACATCGCCAAATAGTGGAGAATATAACTTCGTATTTTCTTGTTTATCTTTTAGTATATTTGCTATGTTAATATTTTCTTCCATGATGTTTTATATTTAGAGTTTATTTCTGCTGCAAAGGTACTAAAAATAATTTAAATCACCAAACATTTTAACATATTTTAATTTATTTTGCAAGAAGCTCCCTCCTTTAGGTGGGAGTAGTTCACTAATAAAAAAAAGCCCCACATAACTAAATGTGGGACTTTCATGCTTATATTATTTTTATCAAAAAGTCGTTATTTCCATCAAATGGTTTATATCCGCATCTTTTATAGAATTCAAAAACAAATCTCTCTGACTCTTCACTATCATATTCGATTCCTATAACATTCACTCCATTCAACTTAGCTTGCTTTTCAGCTTCATCCAATAGCTGTTTTGCTATTCCACGTCTTCTGTTATGTTCATCAACATAAAGCGCATATATCAGTGCATCTGCTTTTCCTAGAATATCACTATCATAAAAAGGAATGGATATTTGAACTGAGCCTTGATATAACTCATTGGTAATTAATATTCTAACTTCGTCTTTCCATATCTGTTTCTGTATCATATTATATTCTAATCCTTCAATTCTTTAAGTGCCTTGTCCAAATGCATTATAGCTTCAGTCCTCTGAGTACTTATAAGCCAATTCATAGAACGCAAAACCTCAATGGAACTGTTAATGTGCCTTTCAGCTTTTTCTTTACTCATCTGTCATACTTGATTTTCTTTGACCCAATTATACATGGCAGTATTCACTACATAGCCCTTGTAGCTTTTTATTAAACTATCAGTTGAGGGCATTTCCGTATCAAAGAACTTAACATATTCCTCTTTAAGATTGATTTTTATTGAATCTGTTATTAATGTAATTCCATCATATTCTTTTTTATCTTTAGAATACACATAATCGCATAGAGCGATTACATTGTTTATTGGTGTACCTTGCCAAATTTCATAAGGATTCAAATCCATAGAATGCATAATTTCTCCGAAATCAGCTGCCATCACACCACCAAGAGACATAGATAGATTCTTTTTAAATTTAATATCCAACACAGATAAAGCGGCATTCAGCTTACCCATTGTATCTAGAACCTTGTCTATATCTATCGTCTGAGGTGCATAAAAGATACCTATATAATAATGTCCAATATGCAACACATCGACACAGCTATCGTTATCTCTAAATATATCATACATTACCTTATCTATAATACGATAAGCTTTTATAACTTCAGACGATAAATTTGAATGGTTGAATATGAGTTTTAAACAGACAACAGCTGCTTTATTAGATAGCATTACTCCATCTCGAAGGTTATATGGTACTATAGGCTGGAAATCAGTATTAGCGGAACAGTTTACTAGCATTTCTTCAATGCTAGACAATTCACTTTCTAATTGGAACTGTTTAAAATCAATTTTCATATATGTCTTATCTTATTGATTATTTTTGTATTTTCTTATTATTACAAGGGCAACTATTTGCATGGATTACGCAAACTCCATGTTTCGTATCAACAAGAAGATAGTCATGACCTTTTTTCGAAAACACAGTTGTACTAAATTCTTTTGCTGGTTCTTTTCTATTTGCCAATGAATAAACGCCTTCGATGGCTAAAGAACCTATAAGTAAACACAAAACAAACCAAACAGTTGATTTGACTAAGTCTAAAATCTTATTCTTCATAATAACTAATAATTAACAATTAATTTTTGACATACTCCCATGACTAAAGTACATGGGATTCTTGGCTGCAAACGTGACCGCCATAGAAACCATAAGGCTCAATGGTCTTACTGTCACTCGCCAATTCGTAGATGCCCCTACGAAGTATCATTTCTGATGCGTGAACGTCCCTGTCATGTACTTGTCTGCAATGTGGGCAAACTTTTTTAAAATTTTAAATAAATCATCATACTAAATCCTCAAGCTCATTAAGTGCATCCTCAATATTGCCCATAGCCTTCCAAAGAAGGCTATGCTTAGTAGCGCCACCTTTATTGTACTCGTCAAGCTGATTGTATGCTTGACTTAATAATTCATTAATTTTACTCATTACTTATTCTCCTTTTAATATTTTCTCCGTTATCATATTACTTATATTTCTCTTCTACAATTTCAAAATCTACAATGTCAGCATATATAGATTCCATAATAAGCATGCCAAAGTATTTACCAAAATGTATAGCTATATCTTCTGTAGCGCAACCTAAGAGTCCAGTATCAATATTAATAAAACTATATTTCTTATAAGAGTTATAGTTACACAAACCTTTATAATCAATTTCAGAATAAACACCTACATAAAAAATTTCATAGATAGTTTTTTCACTTGTAAATTCACCAAGTTTTTCATATTTATCTATCTCTTTTGCACCACGATAACAAGTCGAGCCTTTTATAACGAGTGCAAAAAATGGATAGTAACTACCTTTTTGACCATCTACATTTCTGCTAATGTGCATATCATATCCAGAATTGAGAGCTTTTCTGATGATATTAAGCTTGAACATAGCAGCAGAAGCTCTACTAATTTCACCTATGTTATTTACCTTAGATAAAATATCATCATAGTTATAACCAAGTTCATCACAAGCTTTATTTAAGTTTGTGATATCCCTAAAATTGTATATCAATTCTTCTTTAGTAAAGGCTTGAAGTGCTAAATCTTTAAGATATTCATCATCACTATTATACCATTCTATGGCTTTTTCGAGAGTAATTTTTACATTTCTTTTTACCATATATCTTATTTTTTATCCTCTCCATCTGTCACATGGAGAGGGTTGTTTGTTGATTACTCACAAATAATAGCGAGTTGACCACAAGCTGCACCATTCTCGATTTCAGCTTGTGTTGCAATGGCTACAGCATAATCGTAGCCCATCTTTTCCAATTGAGTCTTAATTGCATTCATTGATAGTAATTTCCTTTTCGTTAAATGATTTATAATATAATTGCTTAAAGCCTAACTTGATTAAGACATTGATGTAATCTCTATAATGTTTACTGATAAAGATTTTATCGTTATTGTCAACAAATCTGTACCACAAATTGTCAAGAAGGACATTTGTCTTGTAATGACTTTTATTACAGTCAATAACAACTAACTTTCCACCTACCTTCATATATTTCTTCAAAGCTGAGAAAGTTCTCTGTAAATCTGGTATATGATGAACAACGTTTCTTAGATAAAATACATCTACCGATTTTTCTCTAAGTCCGATAATGTTATCTTTCCCATCATATTGGAAGTCCAATTGCGGAAAGGTTGTAATATCGCAAGTTTTATATCCTTTTCTTGGGTTATATCCACTTCCGAAATCAATGCACAATTTTTTCATCATCAATATGATTGTTTCTTCTTACAAGCTCATTGTTCTTAACTGCTTTGCAGTACTTTTCCCAATCGCAGAAATTTCCGAGAGGAGTTACAATGATGTCACTTCTATTGTACTTTCCATAATTCCCAAATACTCCAAATGTATGTCCATTCCACTTGTAATCGTAGAATCCATATCCGTCATCACCAACCTTTACTGAGCCTTCTGGGAGTCTTATCTCTCCATATCTAGCTTGCAAATCTTCACAGACAATGCTATAGAAGCCATCTGACAGTATTTTTTCTAGCAGTTGTGGATTCAAGCTTTCTTTGCATTTTGGAATGTTTATCCTTGTGTTTGGAATAATCTCCTTACATAGAAGTGCCATGTCTCTACGTCTTTCGTACTGTTCGATTGAAGATACACTTATGGCAACCTCAGTTAGTCCAGCATCTTTCAATGATACGATGATATCCTTATTAAGGAGTATTCCATTTGTAACAAGGCAGATACCATCAGATGTATAGTTTCTGACTATCTTTACAATCTTCACTAACTCTGGGTTAAGCAAGCTTTCTCCTCCCATGATAGTTGCTCTTTTCAAGACACCAACCTTCTTCAATGTTTCCTCCATCTTATCACAATCTAGTCGTAACGGTGACTTTAACTTTTGATAGCAGAAGTAACAGTTTCCGTTTACTCCTGTACTTTCGTTCATGTTGCAATTCAGATTTGTGATAATTCTATATCTAAATATGTCCTTTTTCATACCAAGTTAATTCCTTCTACGACTCCATTTCCGAGGTTATTTTTCTCTGAGATATTATTTGGATTAATAGGAGACAACTTTACAAAGAAATGCTCCTTATCAAACCACTCTTGGAGCTTATCAGCATCAAAGTCAGATGTATCTACCAAAGTAAGGTTTATTGTTGTCTTAAGATTGCTTTCTGTTCGAATTTGTCCTAGCTCCTTGATTGACATCTTGTTCTTATAAGGAATCAACCAATTACGCTTATCATCATCAAATGAGTGTAAGCTAATCTGTAATGTGATATTTCCCTTAATAAAAGAGAAGTCGCTTCCATTGATACCAATTGTTGATATGTAATGATGGGTATTAGGATATTTTTCTGTAATAATACGAATAGCCTCCTTGACAGCATCAATGTTAAGGAATGGTTCACCCATACGAGTATAGTTAATCTTAAACTCTTTCGCATCACTTGGATTGGCATTAGCCTTATTGATTGCAAACTCAACTTGCTCAACAATTTCTTCAGCTGTAAGGTTGCGATAACGTTTCATGTTACCTGTTGCGCAAAACTTACATCTCACTGGGCATCCACTCATTGTTGATACACCAATCATCCAACGTTCTGTACGGTCGCCAAGCTCGTTGTTATCAAGCTTATTCTGATGCCTACCAATAGCGTCTTTAGTATAATAAGGTAAGAATGTGTCTGTAGTTTCAACCAAAAAACCGTCTTCTAGCTGTAAGCAATACACAACTCCGTTCTTAAATAATTTCTTTCTTAATTCTTTCATATTATTTTGTATTTACTCAAATGGATATTGCTTGTTACTATGTTAGCAACTACAGTGGTCGTTATTCCAAGTCTGATAGAACCTTTTACTTCCGCCACATCCACCTTGTTTCCAATAGCCAAATACCCTAATATTCTTAGGAGTATTAATCCATAACAAAATACCGTTATCAGAATTTTCAAATTGAATGCTCTCTAATATATGAGTGAAGTAAATTGAAAATAACTTTTTCTTTTTAAAGCGACTATGTTTTTTATTCAAGTCATCTTTGTCTAAATTATAATAGCTAAATCTCATGCTATATATTTTTATCCCTCTCCATTTTATAAAGGAGAGGGTTGTTAACAATTTAAAGATTTCCTGATGTTCCGTCCCAAGAGTAAACAAACTCTCCTAAGGATTTCCAACCTAAACAAATTTCTCCATGCTTTCTATAACTACAAGTATTATAGTTTCTGCATTTAGAGCAATCTGGCTTACTCATCTATAACCTCCCAATCTTCAGCAAATACATCAGATGAAGAAGGAAGCCAAGAGTCTGCTCTTCCATCTGGATTGATTATAAGCATCTGATTAGTGTAATCAATGTGAGGATTATCACGTTTCATCAATATGTCCTTTGCAGATTGAGGTAGCGACTGCATATTTGGGATGATTTCACCTGTGATATGAGAAGGAACTTGCTTAACGATAAACATTCCCTTGCCATTCCAACCACTACGACGGCAAGCTTTTCCCTCTTTCAAAAACTGAATGACATTACCGAAACCAAAATGTCCGTTTGCCAAATATTCATTATTTCCTGTCATTTTACTATAAAAATTTTATTTAGATATATTTTCATTTATATAAGTATTTGCATCTAAATCAACTATAGCCATAGATGTGGCAACAGAATGACTATCATTCCAATTACTGTAAATTTTATTATTACATGCAATAACTAACACATGCTTACGACCTTGACTATCAGCCGCTTCTACTATATTAATTGGAAAAGTATTTTTCATATTACTTATATATCATAAAAGATGGTTAGTTACTCTGTTACTTCCTCATAAGTCTTATCGAAAATATCAGGCTTACAAGGATAGAACTCTCCGTTTACGCCTTTGATGATATAGTCGCCAATAGATGCTTCCATATCTCCTTCTAATGTATGAATTACAAGTGTAGTTTCTTTATTATCAATGGTTCTACCAATAAAATTGTCAATCTCAGACAAATTCTTTCCAGTCCACTGAATAGCTTCAATGACAACTGGTTTTTTTCTGTATTTCTTTATCATATTACTTATATTTAATCCAATAATGGATGGTTAGTTACTCTATCTCCAAGCGTAAATTGCTGTATAATTACCTTTGCACGCAGTATCAAATTTATGCGAATAATAATATTTAACAGCATCACAATCAAAACTCCAATTGTGCTTTGCAATCAATGTGTAAACTTCACTATCTCTTGTAGTGTATCCATTTTCATCGAATAATGCCAAATATAGAGGGTCATTATCATCACATCTATATGGGTCAAACGGTTTAATGAAGTTACCATCTTTATCAAAGCAGTCTTTAATTTTAATCTTCTTCATATTACTATCTGTTTATATCATTTTTTTGGCTTTATGCCCCAAGCGATACATCCAAATCTAACGTCTGTGTCAATATTTGAGCCGTCAAATGCAATCTCTTTTCCATCAATAGACGTTAGTATGGTACCGATTGGTAATGAAGGATAGAGATATATCGGAATCAAACGAAGCCCAATAGTATTTTTCTCGTTTGCAACCTTCTTATCAAATTCCTCCTTTGTAAGATGTCCCTTTTCAAATTCAGACTGAATGAGAGAAATTTCTTCCTCGATATCTTCTTCGGATTGCCATCTTCCAAAATGCAAAGCATTACATTGACTTTCTGTAAGAGTTTTCCAATCAATATCTTTTTTAAACTGTTCTTGAGCTTTTTTCCAAGCATCATTGAGACTTTCCTTTTTATATTCTTCATCCCAATGATATACCTGAATGCATGCAATTTGGTTTGCAAGCCATTTCAAAGTATTGTTAACCTTTTCTTCTAATGAAATTTGTTTCATATTATTCTAAATTTTCGAATTCTAGATATTTTGTATTATCCATAATATAATCAATATTATTGAAAATTTTTACATCATTAGCATCAAAGTTTTCATATATAAACCCAAGTGCTCTATCTTTAATTTTAGGGTCTTTTATATGTTCTACTTCATCCTTTAACGAAGCTAACAAAGCAATTATAGTAATAACATCGTCTCTATTTAAAATAAATTTTGTATATTTATGCATATTATTTTTTTGAGTATAACGGTTCTAAAATATATTATTATCCGATAAATGGTTATTTACTAAGGATGAGTAGGCATTTTCATCCAATGCGTTGGCATATTTGGATTTGCAAACTGCTTATGATATTCATCTGCTCCTTGAATACCTGAAATGCCCTTATAATAGTCATCTCCTTCTTCATAGCATGTATCATAGCAATCATCCTCGTTGTTCCATGTTGCCGATATAAAGCCATCGTCTTGCATAAAACCCACTCTTGTTCCATTAGGATTAAAATCCTCATCAATCCATTTTTCGTTAAAGGCTATCACCTCTTCTCCAAAAGGAATTTCCTTCTCAGATACTTTATTCCATTCCATATTCTATAATTGATAATTTTTACCGAAACAGAAATCAACTACTTTACTTTTTATCTTTGAAAGGAAGTTATCTGTTATCGTTAGAATTTTAAATTCATCATTGAACAATATATATTGTATTGGTGCTGTTATTATTGATAATACTCCAACCAAGAATATAATTATTACAGCAACTGTCATGAATATTGCGTATATAGCTCTTTTAAACATAATCATATATTTTTTAGTTGTTTATAGAATGTGTTCGTTACTTTAAAAGTTGATGCATTGATTGAACGGACATTGTTTATTATATAATAACGAGCAATTAAAATTATCACTTATATAAGATATTGTTTCCTTTCTCCACTTCTCGTCATTATTGTTTCTTACTAAAATCTCTATTTTATTATTCATTATTTTATATTATTATTGTTTATAATGCAAATATATTGAAAATATTTGAGACAAAGAAATAAATTACTCTAAAAAAGTAGGTTCTTCACCTTCCATGATTCTAAAATCATCAGGCTCAATATATCCTTTCTTCTTCAGTTTCATGATAATTTCTTCGTCTGACATATCAGTCTTTGTGGCTGACTCGTCATTCCAATATAGCATAACGCCTTCGCTATCATGCATTATATAAGGCTGTGATTCATAATCTTCAAAACCTTTAAAGATAATTTTGTCGCTAATCTCATTGAACATAGAAATAGCCTTAACATTAACATCATGATATTTGCGAATAAGATTGGTGATATCATCATCATCTTTTTCAGTCCATCTCAAGCCTTCAATAAATTTATTGTCATTAAAAGACTTTGGGTATTTAAACTCTTCTTCATTTTTTTCCCATTCTTCTATCATAATTCTACGATTATTTATGTTATTTTTATAAAGCAAAGGTACTAAGAATATTTCATATGACAAAATTTATTAACTTATTTTAACAAAAAAAAAAGCAGATAACTTATCGATTAACTTTACTTCCATTTTTTCATCTATTATTGTGTGTCAATGAAATTCTTTGAAATTTTCTTCATTCTCTGTTATTTTATCTATTAGCTTTATAATACTTGCGGTAACAATATAATATATTATGAGAATGCTGCTATCTTCGCTACTTTTCTCAACTAATTGTTCGAAACTATATTCTTTTACATAATTAGTTATTCTTTCTTTTCTATCCAAGAATCCAAAAGAGTTCACTCTATAATTAACAATATTAGATAACGTATCTACAATTAGTTGTTTGTCAACAATTTCATAAAAATATTTTTCTTTTATATTACTGTAATTAAATGCTCTTGCTGTATAATTGAATACCTCTAGAGCAAAGCCTTTTCCTTCTAGTATATAAATGAATCCATTTTTAGTTAGATAGAATTTACCATCCTCCATTTCATTTACTCTATTTACTAATTTAAAGTCATCGGATTTATCCATAAATTTAAACTTATTAGAGATAATTCCCCTAATAAGACTTTTGTATTCAGCTTTTTTAAAAAAAAGTTTACCTTTCTTATAAATTAGTAAATCTACTATCGACATTTGTTTCTCGTATCCTATTACATATGCGTTGAAGCGAAACCCTAAATCTAATAATGTTCCTAATTTAGGAAACCCATATTCTATTACATTAAATGACTTGTTTTTCATATAAAATATATATTATTCATCATCAAAGAACAATGTTACGAATGAGATTAACATTCCTACGATTACAATTGCAGTAAGGAGTGCCTTAATATCAAGTAAGTCATATAAATTATTTTCTTCATCAGATATCACATATTTCTTAACAACATCTCTCTTTGGAACCATGTCTTTTAACGAAACTCTTTCTCCAACAATATGCTTGTTATATTCTTCATTTGTAACGCAGAATACATACTTCTTATACAAAGAAGTATTGTAAGGTGTTACCTCAAAATGTGGTCTTCTGTTATCATCAGTCCACATCCTTGTGATTGTACCTTTGTATTTAACACTGTAGTATTTATTCAAGATTTTATAATCCTCAGATATTTTGCATGATAACATGAAAAGCAAAAAAGTTAAGAATAGAAATATAATTAATTTAATTTGCTTATTTAATAAAAAATTCATAATTTTTACTGATATAATTTAATGAACAATTTTTTAAATTAAAAAAAGTCCGATAATATTTATGAAGTCTTTTGAGGCTTCGTTATATATCTTTTCTGACTCATTACACAACAAGTTCAATTCTTCTATTGATTTACAATCATTTTTCATGTCATTATATTTTTTTTTATTTACTAATGCAAAAGTACTAAATTATTTTGCCATAGCAAAATCCTTTAACATTTTTTTTGATTATTTGCAAATATCCTATCAACTACCATTGATTGATAAACAGCAAGTGGAAGATATATAATCCAAAACAAGAATGATGCTATGCTGATGGAGAATATTCCTGTAAATATTGCAATTAATATCAAATTAATCACGACTTTTATAATTGTTTTCATTATGCTTCTAATGCTAGTTCCAATTCAGTCTTATCATGTTTCTCGTCAATATTGATGACCTTACTTATTTTTTTCGATACATCTCCATACTCGTCCTTATATTCGTTTAGTACATCCAAACAAGAACTGCTTCTATCAAAAATGATATTGTCATATTCTTTTCCGTAAGAACCTTCTGTATATTCAATCTCAATGATTCTCAGTTGTTTTGTTTTATTTATCTTTTCGTTGAATTTAGAGAATATGTCATCAATTGCTTTTTCATTTAACATGTCAATATTCAGCCACATTATTTCGTAAGGAATCCTAGATAATGTTTCATATTCGCTTACTTTAAGGGATTTATATCTTCCTAGTCTGAATAATATTTCGTCTGATTCGACAGCATTCTTAACTGCACTTATATACAGACCGTTACTGATATGTGTAGGTTCTAACCTTATTTCTGATATAGACTTATCATATACTAACCCTAATGTTATGAAGAAGTCCTGTATTTCTCTTTTATTATATCTCATTGTTATTCGTTATTTCAAAATCCAGTCATATTGATATAGTAGTTCAATCCTAAGTATTTCCCTTGCTTTGTTCTTGTAGAGACCTTTCTTTTTGAGATTTCTCTTGTTCCAAGATATTACCGAAAACCGCTCAGTATCAAAACTGAAGACACCTCTAGCTAATGTCTTTCCATCAGCCTTGAATGTGCAGAACAATAACGTTCCGCTATTATTGTTACCAACTACATTAATTCTATATTTTATATTTGCCACAATAGTATTATTGTTTATAATTTATATTCTTATGCAAAGATACTAAAAAAAAATGAAATAAAGAAATCATTAACTATGATTAACAAAATATTTATTATTGATAATATATTAATTAATATAAACAATGATTTATTTAAAAGTATTTCCAGAACATATCTCATACGAGGCTGAAGTTAATGTGGGTGGAGAAGAGTTTAAAATACCTAATGTCAGTTACTGTGATGATATAAAAGACGTGCATTTTAATCCATATAACTTGATTAAATTCTATGTTGGCGAGATATCTGAGCCACAGACTGTAAGTATATATACAGATGGTACTAATCATTTAGATGTTACTGTTAGTGATAGTAACAAGTGGCACAGTTACTTACTCCCAAAGGATAAAGGATTATGTTCTATTAATGGAAAACAACAAGAATTTGAGGACGATATAATTACAAAAGTAAATATTAAAGCTAATATCAGTTAT
>NFYZ01002409.1_pt1 | contig 20209 bp, 20 predicted proteins | sample 1092561 | NCBI WGS metagenome assembly NFYZ01 (sample SAMN03609887, study PRJNA323583) | gut metagenome | isolation source: feces | host: Rattus norvegicus | place: Malaysia | collected 2013 | reverse complement strand
ATATAAATAAAAAAATAAAAATTTAAAGGTGCCTCTGCTATAGAGCTTGCAAGGCAAAACTTATCTTAAAGGAGATTAAATATTATGACTAAGAATGAATTTGTTAAGGCTGTTGCTTCCGCTTCTCTGGGTGCTCTGACTCAGCGTCAGGTTGCCGCTTGTATGGAGGCTATGAGTATTGCTCTGGTTGATGTGGTAAAGGCTCAGGATGATGTGAAGCTGTGCAACGCTGTTATTATTTCTGGTGTTCTGAAGGAAGCCCATGAGGCCCGTAATCCTGCTACTGGTGGTACTGTTAAGGTTCCTGCTAAAATTGCCCCTAAGGCTAAGTTTGCTAAGAACTTTAAGGAAGCAATTAATGCTTGAGGCCCATTAAATTGAGTCAATACAGAAAAGGTTTAATTGAATATTAAACCATATATAAATAGTTAGCTAGAGAGTCCCCTAGAAGTGAGAAATCATTATTTAGGGGCTCTTTTTATATATAGTACAATTATAATATTTTATAAGGTGGTTTTTTAGATGACTAAGCGTCAGTTTTGTGCTAGACTAGCGGATGATACAGGACTAGATTTAAAAACTATTACAAAGGTTTTTGAAGCACATGAAGATTTAGTAATGGAAGTAATTGCAACTGAGGATAGTATTAATTTTTCTTGGGGGAAGATATTTGGATATTTTAGAGAACCGAGAAAAGTTCATGGTATATATAAGGATAAACCTGGAGTTATAGCTCGTGGTGGCTGGTCTAATGCGAAAAGTGGTTGTCCTGGTATTGAATGGTCTAAAGAAGCAAAGGCTTATACTCCTATTGACCCAACTGAATTATATTGTGATTGGGACGAAGCCAAGTTTACAACCAAGGCTAGGGAATATAGGAAAGATAGGAATATGCCTGAAATTGCTGAATATGATGGGCTTCCAGAAGATATGATATTAAAGTTGTGTGCTAAAGCCGATGAAAAGAGATACGGTAAGAAAACCAAAAAGGAAATTAAGCAAGAAACTAAATTAAGGCTTGATAGAATTAGAACTTCTTCTACAAGAAAATTCCTTATGAAACAAGAATGGATAGATGAAAAAGTAGGAAAGAAAGAACTTACTAGAGCTGAGGCTGAAAAAGTTCCTATGTCTGTTATTCTTGAAGAAAAACGTGTAGAATGGATGGACTTAGTTAGAAGGTATGAAGAGAATCCTTTGAGTTTTGAGAATGATTCTAGTAAGAACGTAGGTAGATTAAATCCATATGAAATCTTCAAGGAAAATTCTATGGCTGATTATTATAGAGAGATAATGGAAGCCAATGATATGGAAGATGAAGATTTGATTAAGCTTATGAAACAAGATATCGAAGAACTTTATGAAAACGCTAAAACTGAAGAAGCTAAGAAAGCAGGAAAAGTAGTAAAGACTATTGATATTGATAAAATAGAGGAAATTCATGACAAGTTTGATGAAGAAGGATATCGAGTTGATGAAAATGGTGAAAGAATCCAATATTGGCAAACTTGGAAATAAGGATAAATGATTTAAAGGAGATATAATAGTGAAAGACTTGTTTTATTGTTATTCTAAAAGGTTGAGTAATTATTTAAATATTTTTGGTTTCGTATATGTTAAACATAGTAATAGTGCATCAACAGGTCGTGAATATTGGGCTTATAAAAAGAGCGAAGATTTAAATTTTGCTCTTAATAATTGGGCTATTATGAAAGAACATTTTGATAAGGATAATAAAGCTATTAAAAAGACTTCTGGAGAAGATAATTAGTGGCTTTTTTATATATTTAAATATAATTAAAAGATTTTTAGTTTTTAAGGAGGAATTTTATTATGCCTAATCCGTTAACGCAAGAAGAATTTTTAAGAAAAGTAGAAAATAATACCAAAAGAATTGATAAGTTTGATATAATTGGAAAATATCATAAATCTACTGAATTGGTAGAAGGAGTTTGTCGGGTTTGTGGGACTCATTCTTTTAGAACAGCGAATAGCTGGGTTTCTGGAAAACGAGGATGCAAAGTGTGTGCTCATAATAGAGCAATGGAAAAAAGAAAAAAGGAATCTTATGAAGGATTTCTAAAATTTTTAAAAGATAATGATTTGCATTATATTATGGTTACTCCTTATATAGATAGAAAAACTAAAATAACTTTTTATTGTGAAGATTGTGGTAATTATTTTGATACTGCTCCTGGTTGGATTAAAGAAAGTGATTACAGATGTCCACATTGTAATTTTTCTGATGGCATTTCTTTTCCTAATAAAGTAATAAAGTCTATTATGCGTAGAAGTGTAGTAGAATATAAGAAATTTGAATATGGACCTATTTGGGCAGATGGAAAAGCATACGATTGTTTCTTTATATTAAATAGTAAAAAATATATAATAGAAGCAGATGGGGAGTTTCACAAGAAAGAATTTAATGCAAATAAAAATAGTAAGGTATATAAACTTGGTAAAAAATATAATAAGAATAAAAAGAAAAGAACATTAGAGGAAACTAAAAAAATAGATGCACAAAAAGATCAGTGGGCTAAAGAACATAATATTGAAATGATTCGTATAGATTGTGATTATGATAAAATGGAAGATGTAATAGTTGCTTTTAAAAATTCTAGGTTAAAAGATATATTAGATTTTTCTAATTTTAATTGGGATGAAATTGCAATCGAGGCTTCTAAAAATTTGGTAATAGAAGTTTGTAAATATAGAGTAGAACATCCAGAATTATCTAGACAAGATATTGCAGATGTTTTTGGAGTGTGCGAATGTACTATTAAAAATTATATGGTATTTGGAAGAAAACATGGACTAATTCCTCAAGGATTTAAAGCTGATAATGGATTAGCACAATATGATTTTGAAGGATTAGATAGTATTGGAAATGGAACTCCTACATGTGTAAAGAATAAAAAAGACGAAATTTTATTTATTGTTAATAGTTGTAGCAAAGCAAAAAGAATTTTAGAAGAACAATATAATTTTGTTACTTCTGCTCACAAAATAGGGAAAATAATTAATAGTAATATAGTATATAAAGGCTATAAATTTGAAATTGCTACGCAAGAATTAGTTTCTAATAATTTAGAGAAAGTAATAAATTAAAAAAAAGGAGGTAGAAGGTGTGGCTCAAATATTGCCTCTTGAATTAGATACTGTGCCCCTAGGAGAGTCAAGTGGGTTCAGAAATACGATAAATTCTAACTTTTCAAAGATAGTCGCATATATGAATGACAACGAGTTTGGTACAAAAATAGTTGTATCAAAAGATATGCCAGACGCTTCAGAAATGTCGCCTGGAAGTTTTTGGTATAAAATCTTGGATTAAATAGATATAATTAAAAACATTAACGTTAATATTTTTACTTTGTTAGAACCTATTGAATCTCATTTGTTTAATAGGTTCAATAGAGAGTAAAAATCTTACTCAAAATTAAATAATATTAAATAATATTTTAAAGGCTTACAAAATATTCGTGTAAAATTACACGGATTAAAACGTTTAAAAGGTGGTGAAAGAATGGCTAGGTTAGACCCAGCTCAAATCAAAAAACGTATGGAAAAATCTCTCACCAAAGATAAAATTCTAAAGCGAAAAGTAGAAAAACAGAAACAAAAAGAAATTTATCAAGAAAAATGGTATAAAGATGAGTTATCCAAACGTGAAAAAGAGCTCGAAGAAGTGGCTCCTACTAAAGCAGATGAAAAAGAATCTGATAGTAAAAAAGAGTTAAAAGCTAAAAATAGTTTACCAACTTTTTTTGATAATTTAGATATTAATACTCTTTTTGACCCTATGTCAAATTTTTTAGATGATAAAGGAAAAGTCAGAAAAATAGATTTTGAAAAATATAAGAAAAACGAAAGGTTATTTGAACCTGCTTTAGTTGGAATAGATGTTGATAGTTCATTGAATGATGAATTAGCAGACTTTTATAGCAAAATCTTTAGTGATAATGAAGATTATAAAAAACTTTTAGCTCAAAGGAAAGAAGCGGCTAAAAGATTAAAAGACGCTAAATTAGGCCGTATAGAAAGAGAAGAAATGCAAGAAAAATTTAACCTTGATATTTCTGAACTTGATGAAATTGAAGACAAACAAAAACGAAAAGAATTAGAAAAAATAGTTCAAGAATATGAAGAACAAGGTTTTACCAGAGAAGATTTAGATTTGATTTTAGATGAAGAGATTCCTACTGTAGAAAATGAAGCAGTATGGGATAAATTGGGTGAATTTAGAACTAGTTTCTTTAGTAAAATAAGCAAGTTCTTTCAGAGATATATTCCTATTTATAATAGGTATACTTGTACTTGTTGTGGTAAGGCAAAAGAATTAGATGAATATTACGTTTATTATAATGTAATAAATGCAAGTAGGACTGATTATCATGGCAATGTAAGGTTAAGTATATGTAAAAAATGTAGTGAAAAATTATTTAATTATCTGTTTTTAGAGGAAAGTTTCCAAAATATTGAAGTAGCTACAAAGAAATGGTGTGCTTACCTTAATATTTATTATGACGAAAAAATTGTAGTCCAAGCTATTCGGAATTTTAATGTGAATGAACATGAAAATCATTTCGTTAAAGAATATCTTGATTTGATATATTTAAATGAAGAGAATATCGAAAAGACATTCTTGGATAGCCCTTTCTTATATCAGGCTTTTGATACTACAAGTGGAAAAAATGAGAGTTCAGAAGATGAAAATAGTATAGCCGAAGCCAGTAAAGATTCTGAGCCTTTCTTATGGACTAAAGAGGATATAAGGAACAAGAAACAAGTTGTTAGAATGATTGGTTATGACCCGTTTGGATATGAAGATGATGAAAATAAAGTTGTATTATATAACGACTTGTTAAATATACTTGACACTGGCATGGAAAATGATATGGTAAAAGTACAGGCGGCTGTTCAAATTGTTTTGGGATTCTTCAAAATTAGACAGATAGATGAACAAGAATATACTATGAGAAAATCGGGTGCTAGTATAGCTGATTTAAGAGCTCTTAGTGAATTAAAGTCTAAAGAATTATCTGCTATTAGTAAGTTCTGTTCTGATAATGGCTTCAGTGAGAGGTATGCTATTAGTAAAGCTAAAGGTGAAAATACTTTTACTGGGATTTTGAAGAAGATGGATGATGAAAAATTTGAAAATGCTTTAATTAATAGATATGACATAGAAACTAGCACTACAATTCAACAAGCGGCTGAGGCAAGTATAACAGCTATTTTTAAACAGTTAAGTTTATCTGATACTGATATATGGAAAACTTGTCAAGACCAATTAGCTGAGTTGTTAAAATTACGAAAGGAAAATGCTTTGTTTGCTGAACAAATTAGAAAAATGAAGTATGAAATGAAGCGTTTAGAATTGGTGGAAGAAGCAAAAGCTCAAGGAATTGAATTAGATGATGATTCTTCTTCTGATGAAGGAGAGGATGAAGATGATTAATGTTATATTTAATGATTTACAATGTGAAATTTTACCTAAAAAATTAGAAACTTATGAAAAATATTGTAAAATTTTACAATGGGGAAGACAACATCCAACTAGATTTTTAGAAGAATTTATTGGATTAATGTTTACAGACCATCAAAAATATGTTATACTTAGTTCTTGGGTTCCTGCTAATGTGGTTTGGTTATGTAGTCGTGCTTCTGGAAAATCGTTTATGTCTGCTCCTTTTATAATGGCACGGAGTTTGCTTTTTCCTAATCACAAAAGTTATATTATGGGTCCAAGTGGTGGGCAAGCCGTAGAGACGTTTGGTAAACTAGAAGATTTGGCAAAAGGAAATATAGCTTCAGTTTTAGGTGTTAGTACTTTCTTTTTGGATGAATGTGTACGCTTAAACGCTAAATCTGACCCATTTACGCATGATAAGAGTGGGCATCATGTTTCTCTTTATAATGGTGCAGAAATTAATACATTAAATAGTGTTGCTAAAAATATCGTTGGGATAAGATTGGTAAAAACTTCCAGTAAAAAATGGAAGAATGGTCGTTCTAAAACAAACTTAGATTAATAGAGTTTTAGAATTATAATTGGGCAAAAACGAAGAATAAAGATAATAGTTATTTTTTAACATCGTGTTAACTAATTAAATTACGTAAGGTTAATTAGTAATGTAACGCATAGAAACTGAATAAATATAATGTTTCCACGAGTGTCCAATGCATTTCTAAGTATGTAAAAATATATGCTGAACTTATAAGTGATTATAAGAGCTATAAGATAAAAAACTTATAGGATAACATATGCAAATCTCAACGTGTATGATGAAGGTGGGAAAATAGATAGGACTTATTACAGTTTAACTTTGCCTTTTAGTGTACAAAATAGTTCATTTGTAGTTGGTAAAGGGATGAACACAGATTTATTTCCTATTCAAATACCAAATAAAAATTTAATACTTAGTTCTGCTGAAGGTGTAGATAGTTTTTTATATGACCAATATAAAATTTGTTTTAATAAAATGTTATTAGGAGACCCTGATTATTTTGTAGCAGATTTAGATTGTAATTTTTCTTTACATCCTTTTATGGATGGAAAACCATTTACTCCATTAATTTCTCAAGCTCAAGTAGATGATGCTTTTGCTACTAATCCTTATAAAGCTAATCGAGAATATATGAATATATTTGACCAAGATGGTGGTCAAGATGTTTTTGTTAAAAGAAGTGTAATTACCAAATATAGTCAAACATATCTCCCTATTTTTCAAGCAGAAGAAGGAAAAACTTATATAATTGCATATGACCCAGCTACAAAAATAGACAATTCTTTTGTAGCTGTAGGAGAACTTTTTGAAGATGAAGAAAAAGGTTTAATGATTAAATTTGTTTATGCAAGAAATCTAATAGAATCTTTACCAGATGGAACAAAAGCAGTTATACAAAAGCCGCAACAGCTTGAAATTATAAAAGATTTAATTTGTGATTTTAATGGAAGTAATGATGATTATAATGGTATAGAATATATTATTTTCGATGCGGGGGCTGGTGGTGGAGGCGTAGACATAGGTCAGTTTTTAATGAATGAATGGATAGGGAAAGATAAAAAGAAACATAGAGGATTAATAGATAAAGAAGACCCATATATGAGTTTAAGAATAGACGAATATCCGCAAAATATAGATAAACTTAAATTGTTTAGTTTTAAACGAGATAAAGTCTTAGCTTATGAACGTGCTCAATCTGCTATGAACCAAGGATTGGTTATTTTCCCAAATGGCGTTAATATTCGTAATGAATTACAGTATGAAGATGTTGATGCAGAAGGAAATCCATCTATTCGTTTAGAAAAAGTTACTGTCGAAGAGTTGGCTCCTTTACTGGAATTTGATATAATGAAAGAAGAAATTATAGCAACTCAAAAAGTAAAGAAACAAAATAATACAATTCAATTTGGATTAAGTCCAGATGCTGTATCTAAAAATATGCATGATGATAGAGTAGACGTTTGTTGTATGATATTAAATAGATTAATGGAACTAAGAGCCGAAAGAGAATTAGTAGTTGAAACTAAAGAATCTGACTTTAAGGAATTTTTTAATAAAGCTAATAAAGGAAATATGAATAGAAATAATATGAATCCATTTGCAAATACAAGTAATCCTTTTAAGGATATAAATAGGATAAATCCTTTTACAAAATAATATTGACATTTTAGTAGCGGTGTGGTATAATATGATAAAATATACTACACCGTTATTTTAAAATATATAATTATAAAAGGAATAAGATGAATGCGACATTTAACACATAAATATACAACTGAATATGTGAATCAAAAGATGAAGGAGTATAATATAGATTATACTTTGGACGAGGATGTAATAGATTCTACTACCAAAATAAAAATGCATTGTAATAAATGTGGAAAAGAGTATGAAAAAGCTCCTTATGTATTATTACAAAAAGAAGCTCATTCTTGTTCTGGTTGTGAAGATAAAAGAAGATTTGAAAAAGGTAAAAATACAATTATAGAGAAGTTAAAAAAGAAAAATTGTGCTGAGTTAATAAGTGAATACACAGGGTATGAAAGTAAAGTAACTTTAAGATGTTTAAAGAATCCATTACATATTTGGGAAGTAACAGTTAATCATGTTGGTAAAAAAGGTTGCCCTTTTTGTGCTAATAAAATGGTATTAAAAGGAGATAATTCTTTAGGAGATGTACATCCTGAATTAATAAAATATTTTAAGAATCAAGAAGATGCTTTTACTATTACTCCAAAATCAGCTAAAAAACTTGAATTAGTATGTCCAGATTGCGGGACTGAAAAAATTATTGATGCTAGAACATTAGTAGATTATGGTTTTAATTGTTTAGTTTGTTCTGATAAAGTTAGCAGACCAAATAAGTTTGTAAGACGATTTTTAATTCAAGCTAGAAATATGAATTTAGTAGATTCTATTAATTTTGAATGGCATAATAATGGTTCTAACTATCCTATTGATGGAAGTTTTATGAAGGAGGGGAAGAGATATTGTATTGAAATGCAAGGAATTGAACATAGAGATGGCTGGAATGGTATAGAAGGAACTAAAGAAGCAATACAATTTAATGATAAGATTAAAAAAGAAGAAATAATCAATTCAGGTTATATATTTATAGAAATAGAATGTTATAGAACTGATTTTGGATATATGTATAGAAATTTTATTAATAATTTAATTTTAAAAAAGCTGTTTGATTTCTCTGCTTTTGATTGGAAATTTATAGAAAATTCTTTAGATAAAAATATTAAGAAAGAGATTTGTGAAGATTTTGATAAAGATTTATCTCAAAATATTAATAGCTTAAGCATTAAGTATGGATTAAAACCTGAAACTATACGAAAATATTTAAGAAGTGGAGAATATTTTGGATGGTGCGATTTAAAAGATAATAAATATAGGGCAAAATGGTCAGGAAATAAAAATGGTAAAAAACAAGAGATTAGAAGGATAGTTTTAATTAAAAAAGGGAAAGTAATTGATTATTTTTCTAGTATGTCTGAGGTTGAAAAATTTTTTAAAAAAATAAATGGAAATAAAAGAGTAAATATTATTCGTTATTTAGATACTCAAAAAGAATATTGTGGTTATTATTTAATAAAAGATTCAAATTTATCTCCTTCTCAATTAATTGAATTAGAGCAATTTCAACACGATAAACAAGAAAAGCACAAACAAAAAAGGAAAGAAGAACTTGCTAAAAAGATGATTAAGTAGTTAATTATATTTTGCCAGGATATAATTATTGCGAACAACTGGCAAGTTCACAATTTCTATATCTCATTTCAACAACTCCCCATTTCTTGAAATAAAGGAATGGGTTGAGTTGTTTTTATTTCAATTTATTTTAATTTATTTCAATTACTTTATTAAACTTTAACTTATATGATACAGTCCCTCTCTCACTTCCTGTTATAATAACGATACTAATACCAATATTACAATATAGTGTAAAATGGGAAGGACGTTTCCCCTTAAATTTAATCCAGTTTCAAAAGAAAGGAGGTTAATTCTTTATGCTTCAAATTATAGATAATCAAATTACGCTAACTCAAGGAGATACTTGTTCTATTGAGATTACGATTTATACACAAGATGCAGATATATCTTCTCCCAAGTCGCTTCAAGATGAAATATATGTAATGGAAGAAGGAGATATTTTAAAGTTTATTGTATTAGATATAAATTCAGTAGGAATGAGTAACAATCCTTATACAGATATGTTCAACCAAAGCATTTCTCAAAACTATAGAAATTTAACAAAACCTCCTATTCTTATTAAAGAGTTTACTGATAATATTATAGATTTACAGCCTAATGATTTGAAATTTGTAAATACTGGTGTATATTTATATGGTGTAGTATTAATAACAAAGAATGGATTTGTTAATACAGTTCAACAAGGAAAATTAATTTTAAAGAAAGGATTCCTATAAAATGGCTAGAAAGAATAAATATCAGCCTAAGGTTCATCCTGTTACTGATAATATGCCTTTAGACCCTCAAGTTGCAAGGTTATATGGTAAATTGAATATTGGGCTGAAAGAAAAAGAACCTGAATATGGGTTTTTAGTATTAGATGGAAATTCTGGCATTACTGATTTAAACGCTGTAGATGAAGAGATACAGATTTTAGATGGTAACAGTTAAATAATGTAATATAGTGTAGCTAAGTTTATTATACTTTTCTTTGATGTTTTATACGCTCAGAAAGGTTTAATATATAATTATTTTTTTGCAAAAAAATAACTCAATCCTAAAGAAAGGAGGAATGTTATAGATGGCTGATGAAAACGTAAAGGTTGTTAAGACAATAATCGTGCTCAGGTCTGATTCTGAATCTGCGTTTGAGGCAGTAAAGGATACTCTTAAACTTCGTAAAGGTGAAATGGCTATTACTATTCCTGATGATAAAACTCAACCTTGTTCTGGTAAAATTGGGATTGATGGTGAAATTCCATGGGGAGATTTACCTTATTCTTTTGGGCCTAAATCTGCTGGTTGGGAAACTGGCGGTGGTACTGTCATTGACCAAATCACAGGTGATAATAAGACCATTCAAATTACAGATAATGTAGCTTCTATTATTGGTGCAGATGACCCTAATAATGTAGGTAAATCTTTCCGTATCAATGATACTGGAGATGCTATTGAATGGTTTGTATCTGCTACTAAAGAAGAGACTCAAGCTAATAAAACTTTAATTGACCAAATTAATGATTCTTTAGCTAATAATTATTATGATAAGACTCAAACTGATGCTTTAGTGTCTAAAGTATTTAAGTTTATGGGTACTAAAACTTCTAAAGCTGAATTAGATGCTATTTTATCTACTAGTAATGTTGGTGATGTTTGGGCTGTTAAAGGTGCTGGAGATACTGAAGCAAATCTTTATGTTTGCGTAGAGAATGAAGCTGGTGAAAAGTATTGGGAAGACTTTCCTCTAGCTGTAACAGTAGATATGAGCAATTATGTTCTGACTACTGATTTTAATCCCGTTAAGATTACAGTTGAATCTTTGCCAAAGACTCTATTCTCTCGCATTAGTGCGGCAACTAATAGTACTGGTGTTAGTATTAGTGCTATTACTTCTACTCAAGGTAGTGATGGACGTTATGTTCAAGATAGCGTTCAAAAAGTTGTTGATATCAAACCTGTAGTTGCCGGTTCTAGCATTCCTGGCTTAATGACTGGTGCCGATAAAGCTAAGTTAGATAGTTTATCTACTGGTGGAGGCGGTACTGGTGGTGGAGATGTTAATGTACTTGAAAGCGTTATGGTAGATAATGTTGCTCTACCTATTGATGCTAATAAAGCAGTTAACATTCCTGTAGCTGGTGAAAATCTTGGTGTAGTAAAGAATTATGCTGAGAATGCTGGAACCGATGTTCCTAATAAAGTTGTTGTTAATGCTGATGGAACCATGACTGTTCCTGAGATTAACATTGAAACTTTAGTGCAAAATAGTGATACTGACTTTATTATTTCTGGTGGGAGTGCCGCTGATTAATAGAAATGGTAAAGTAGAGATAAACAAATAAACAAACAAAATGAACAAATAAATGAAATTAAGTACTTTTTAAGTATTAACAAATAAATAAGTGAGGTGCATTTTATATATGGCTACTAAAACTTTAAATACTAAAATCCTCCTGCGTATTGATACTCTTGAGGCATTTAATACTGTAAATCCTGTCCTTGGTAAGGGTGAACCCGCTATTGCTACTGTTCCTGCTACTACTGAGCCTGTAGCCCCTGCTTCTACTCTGATTAAGATTGGTGATGGTACTACTGCTTTTAAAGACCTACCTTATGTTTCTGCTCTTGCCGCTGATGTTATTAATGCTTGTAAGACTGAAGATGGTCTGAAGACTTTTATTAACACTGTTATTGCTGATGCTGGCATTGCTACTGACGAAGCTCTGAAGACTGTTTCTGATGCTGTTGCTCTGCTGAACGGTACTGATGCTGAGGTTGGTTCTGTTGCTAATAGTATTAAAACTGCTATTGAAGCTCTGGATGTAACTGACGAAGCTGTAGAACATCAGTTCGTAACGGTTGTAAGTGAAACCGATGGCATTATTTCTGTAACTCGTGCTCAGCCCGTTATTGCTGACGTTGATGGTCTACAGACTGCTCTTGATGCCAAGCAAGACAATCTGGTATTCATGACTGCTTACGATGCTACTGATAATAAGGTAGCTACTGCTACAGACCTCAAAAATGTAGAAGATACTGTTAAAGCTGAAATCGCTACTCAGGTAAGTTCTGTTTATCGTGTAGCTGGTACTGTGGCTAATGTTGCCGCTCTTCCTACCGCTTCTAAAGCCACTGTGGGTAATGTTTATAATCTGATTACTGCCGATACTACCACTGCTGACTTCCTGGAAGGTGCTGGCAAGGCTATTAGTGCTGGAGCTAATATCGTAGTTGTTGAAGTTCCCGGTGAAAGTGAGGGCGACCCCGCTACATATGCTTACGATGTACTGGCTGGTACAATCGACCTCTCTGCTTATAGCACCACTGCTGAGGTTGCTACTTCTATTACTAATGCTATCCAGGCTCTTGATGTTGTAGATACGGCTGAAGATGGCAAGGTAGTTTCTTCTGTTAGCGAAACTGATGGTCTTATCACTGTTGTACGTCGTGCTCTGGTTGCCGCTGATATCCCTGAACTGACTAGTGACAAGATTACTGACATTACTACTAAGATTCAGACTGTTCTCAAGGAAAGTCTGGCTAAACCTTCTGCTCCTGCTGACCCTGATAATCCCACTGAGGAAGAGACTGCCGCTCAGGAACTGTATAATCAGATTCTGACTGAGGTTACTAATATTGTTAATGAAGCCCTGACTGGTAATGATACTACTTCTCAGACTATTATCAATACTGTTGAAACCGTAATTAAGGACGCTATCCTTGATGGTGGAGACCCCAATGCTGACCCCGCTGTTCCTGCTAGTGAAATCAATACTGCTATCAACGGCCTGATTGATGCTAAGATTTCTGGTCTTGACAGTGAAGTAGCTGTTGAAGATAATAAGTTCATTCAGGGCCTCAAGATTGTAGATGGCAAAATTACCGAAGCTACTAAGAAGGAAATTATCCTGAATGTTAATAATCTGGAGCAAACTGAGGGTGATTCTCTTATCATTTCTGGAGGCAATGCTCAGGGTTAATTTTAACTTTTTAAAAAAATTCTTGACTCTTAAGGATTGAGAGGATATAATAAAGGGTGGATTAATTATAAATTAGTCCACCCTAATTATAAAAAGAAAGGAGTTAAAATAATGGTTAAAAAGGCAAATGAACAATTTAAAAAAGAATTAAAAGAAAAAAGACCAGAATTAGAACCTGTACAAGAATATAAAGGTGCAAGAATTAAAATGAAATTTAAATGTTCTAAAGGTCATATTTTTGAAGCCACTCCTACTCATATATTAAGTAGAGGAGATAATTGTCCATATTGTTCAGGAAGACTTCCTTTAAAAGGATTTAATACAATCGGGGATTTAAGGCCAGATTTAATTAAATATTTTATAAATCCAGAAGATGCTTTTAAATATACTCTTCATTCTAATAAAAAAGTATTTCTTCGTTGCCCTGATTGTGGGTATCAAAAAGAATTGCGTATACATGTATTAACTAATTATGGATTTTCTTGTAATAAATGTTCAGATAATTTTTCTGTACCAAATAAATTTTGTCGTAACATTTTATCACAATTATATAGAAATAATATAATTCAAGATTATGATATAGAATATACTCCTAATTGGGTTAAAGAATATAAATATAGTTATGATGATATGTTTATATATAATGGAAGAATGTTTTTAGCTGAAAATCATGGAATACAGCATTATGAAGAATGTCATTTTTGGGAATCTTTAAAAGAGGTACAAAGAAGAGATAAACACAAAGTGAAATTAGCAAAAGAAAATAATATACAATTATTAGTAACAGATTGTAGGAGTAGTGATTTTGCTTTTCTACAAAATAATTTTGTAAAAACTTTTAATAGTCTAGGAATAAAATTAGATATAATAGATTGGAATGAAGTAAGAGAAAAAATAACTGAAAATATAATAAAAGAAATTTGCGAGCTTTACGAAAAAAGAAAACCAATTTCTTTAACTCAATTCTCTAAAGAAGTAAAATTATGTAGAGAAACTATTTCTAAATATTTAAAACAGGGTACAAAATTAAATTGGTGTGATTATGAAGGTATAGATATTTCTGAAATTAAAAGAAATCTTTATGAGAGAAAAATATTAGTATATAAAGATAATAAATTAATACATATTTTTTCTTCTAAAACACTAGCTTGTGAAAAAATGAGTCAAATTTATAAAGAATATTTTACTTTAAAAAGTATTACTCGTGTTCTTAAAAAAGAAAGAAAAACATATAAGGGTTTTATTTTTAGGTATATAGATGAACCTTTAAAATCATGTAATTCCGAAACATGATTTATAAGCGGTCGGAAGGTTTATAAATTGTTTCCCCTACCTCTATTTTTAGAGGTAGGGTTTTTTATATAAACTCATTTAAACCAAGTTTTTAGTTCTCTATCTGTACAAATAGAGAATTACATATAACAACATTAACAATATTAACCAACACAAAATTACATAATTTGCAAATTATATAATGTTAAAAACCAAATCTCTAAAGAAGGAGGTTAATAAATGGCTACAAAAACACTTAATGCTCGTGTACAAATGAAATATGATACACTAGCTAATTTCCAGGCCAATACAACAACTATTTGGCTCTCTGGAGAAATGCTTTTTGTCCAGACTGACGATAATGGCGGTCTAGATATTTATCTAGGTGATGGAGTTCACACTTTTGGTGAATTAAAGCCTTTCTATAGTTCAAAGTGGGTAATGGGTAGAAATACAACCAATCTACAAACTATTCAAATTCAACCTACTGATTGGGTAAACAAAAAGGCAACCAAGACATGTACGGGTGTACTTGTACTTGAATCTGAGCAACTTTTAGTTCCTGCCTGGGCAAGTCAATCTAAAGAAATTGCTGAAAGTTGTGGAGTAGATTATATTGTAAGTGCTGATAATACTCTAGAATTTTCTTGTAATGTAGTACCTACTGAGCCTATTATTATGTATATGGCTATTTTTGGTAGGCAAACTGAGGAAGACAATGAAGGTAGTTTTACTGTTCTTACCGTTGATACTACACTTAGTTCTTCTTCCACTAACCCTGTAGAGAACAGAGCTATTACCTCTCGTATTTTAGGTATCGAATCCTCCATTCGTGAAATCACAGGCCAAACTGAGTCTGGGGGTACACCCACAATTACTGAAACTCTACCTGAAGTTTCTGAAAAGTTAACTACAGCCACTACTTATTCTCTCAAAGCACCTAGTACTATTGGTACATATGTTGCAGAAGATAATACCGAATCTGAGGTAAAGCGTTTAAAGATTCCTTTCACGCTTACTGTATCTCGTGCTGGAATGGATACTGATTCTGATTTATCTAGCTTTACTATTACTGTTACTCAGACACTAAATCTAGAAACCATGACTAATGCTTATTGGACTGGCAAGTCTAGTAATGGAGCATTCTTTGGTTCTTGTCCAATTATTGTAACTGCTGATAAGAAAGTTAAAATAATTAGTGTTCCTATTGAAGAAACGGCTTATACGCTTACTGGTGAAATTACTATTGAGTATGTATAAATGAGAAAATAAGAAAGAAATTATTAATAAAATTATTATAAATTTTAAAAAATATTAAGTCAGAAGAAGTATATTATTTTTCTGACGAAAGTTCTAGTCTAATAAAAGACTATACAAATTTAATATAGTATGATTTCTATAGATTTTATTATAGAAAGGAGATAAAACATGGCTAATCGTTCTTTTGTTGTCCGTCAGATTTCTAATATAAAAGTTGAAGCTGATTGGATTGCGGATGAGACTTATCAAATTCTTCCCAATGAGGAAGTTCTAGCTATTTGCAACAAAGAAGTTCAATCTGAGGGTGGCACAACTCAGAATTATGTATATATTCGTAGCAAGGTTAATACTACTACTACTCCTAAGCTATTCAAGGAACTGAAGTATTCTGATGAATACATTGAAGTACAGATTGAAGATGCAGTAGGTGATTTATCTACTACTGTTAATGCTCAACTTCAAAATTTAAATTCCCGTGTAGGAGACGTAGAGACTGTAAGTACTGGTTTACGTAATGACTTAAACGATGTTGCTGGACAGGTTGAAGAGACTAATGCTACTGTAACTAGTATTAATAGTAAAGTCACTAAGAATACTACTGATATTACCAATCTAACTACTACTGTTGGAGGTAATACTACTAACATTACTACTAATACCCAGAACATTACCAAGAACACTCAGGACATTGCCGCTAATACAACCGCTATTAGCAATCTTTCTACTAGTGTAGAAGAGCAAATCAACACCAAGATTGCTTCTGCATATAAGGCTTCTGGTAGTGTAGCTGATGTAGCTAGTCTTCCTGCCGCAAGTGCTACTACTTTAGGTAATGTATATAATATGACTGCTGACTTTACTACGACTGATGCATTTATTGATGGTGCTGGTAAGAAATTTACTGCTGGCACTAATGTAGCTGTTGTTGAAATTCCTGGAGACCCTGTAACGTATGGTTACGATGTATTAAGTGGACTTGTTGATTTAACGGCTTATAGTACTACTGAACAGATGAATACTGCTATTAATACTGCTACTAGCGGTGTTAGTACTGATTTAACAAGTCTTACTACTAGGGTTGAAACTTTAGAGCAAGACAATCTCGGTCAAGAAAATGACATTTCTGCAATGGAAACGGCCTTATCTGAAAAAGCCGATGCTTCTGCTCTTAATAATTATTTACCTAAAGCTGGTGGAACTGCTACAGGTAAGATTTATGGCGTAACTCCTACTTCTACTGATACTAAGGCGTTTGCAACTGTAGAATATGTTACTGCTAATGCTGGTGGAGATGCACCTAGTATTATTCTTAGTGCTTCTAAACCGACTACCCAAACTGTTGTGGGAAGTCTTTGGTTTAAGACACTCTAATAAATAAAATATAAAATAGGAGCGAACTTTTGTGCAAAATACACAAAAAGAACTTTTTTGAATATATAGAAAATTAAATAAAAGAAAGGAGTGTGGAGTAAATTGACGTATTATGACCAGCGTTTGTTCTTTAACCAAGAATCAGGAAGTAAGACTCTTTATCCTGGTTCTAACAGTTCTATTTTACGACTAGAGGTCAAAGGTTCTTGTAAAGTTTATGGTAAACTTTTTAAACAAAGTGAAGAAACTATACTTGCAGGAATTGATGCTTCTACTTATGCTCCCACTACAGATTTCACGAACTCAGTATTTTCTATTGAGGTCGCTGGATATCAAGAATTAATTATTGTTTCTACTGAGAAAAGTAGTATTTCAGTAAAACTTGTCTATTAGAAAAATGGAGGTGAGTTTTAATGAATACTAATAATGGAATTGCTGGTGCAAGTTTAATTTGGAGTTTAGCCGCACTAGGTAATTCTGGTAGTGGAGGTTCTGGGACTGGACAGAAAGGTGAACCTGGAACCGCTTGGGTCGTGTATGATAATATATTAGATACTGGTTTCCCAATCCCCTACCCCACTTTACGAAATAATGACCTTGTTTTGGACTCAACTGGTGAAATCTTCCGGGTAGAGACTCAAAATGGAGAAAAAGTTGTTGTATCTACTGGTGTAACACTTACTTCTGAAACCGTCTCTAAGTCATTGTACCAACTTTATGAGGATTTACAGCCAGTTCCGAAATACACCGAATCTCAATTTCGCACACGTTTCCTTGAAGCTCTAGAAGACCATCCTCAATTCAACCTTTATGAATTTTACAAATCCAATAAAGGTGTAGAATATTTAACAGAGCAAGAGTTCAATGAACATTTTGTTGCTCTAATGGACTTTGATTTCCAGGCATTAGAAACGTCTGTTAATTCTCTTAAAACTACAGTAAATAATCTGTCAGATAAAGTAACTACACTTGAGACACAGCACACTCAAGATATTCAAAACCTAACTGATAAGATTAACGCTGTAGATACAAAGGTAGATAACCTTGAAGCAAAACACGATGCTGATTTAAATGCGTTAAAGAAACAACATCAAGATGATGTAGATGAATTATCTGGACTAATTGATGGTTTAACTACTGAAAATGGTAAATTAAAGCAAGACATTGCTGATTTACAAGAACAAGTTGATGGGTTAGAAAACAATATTATTACGGCAATTAATGTCTTCTTAACACAGAAATTACCTGAATTAGTTGCAGATGAAGTAGCCAAACAATTAGAGAACTGGACACCTCCTGAAGGTGGTTCTACTACATGTTGTGATGTTTTAAATACACTAACTACAGCTAATATTATTGATGGTAATAAGAAAGAAGTAGAGAAAACTAAGATAGACCTATTAGATGGTAACTACATTAGTGGACCTAATATCATTGTAAATGGTTGTAGTTGTTCTTGTTGTATTCCTAAGTTTATCATTGATGGTGCATCTGAATGGACAGAAGAAATTAAAGAAAGTTTAGTAATTTTCTGGAATGGTGATGCAAATACTAGGGATTTTGAATATGTCGTTGAAACTGAAGGAGATACAAAAAATTTTGTTGTGTGGTCAGGTGATGCCGACCCAAGTGACGATGATGAAAGTCAGTTTATGAGCTTTGATGATTGGATTAAGTTCCATGGCTTAGAGACGATATATGCGAATGCGAATGAGAATGATAAACAGGATATGTATAATACATATCAGAATACTTATGTTGCTAAAGCTAGAGAATACCTTAAGGGGATTTAAGGGTAAAGAAATGGCGACATAGAAAAATAATGATAATTAAATAAATAAACTAAATTTAAATAATATTTAAAGGAGATTAAGATATATGATTAATTATCTTGATAGAGAAATTCAAAAATCTGAACTGGATGCTCTACATTTTACTGAATGGGTAGTATCCACTCAATCTAATGAAGTAGGTGGAGAGGGTTCTGGTATTAATTTTTATTCAGGATTTCAAAGTTGGTCAAGCTCAACTTTACCTAAGAATGAAGATGGTTCATGGTAACTTTGTTATGTGCCCCTAAATCAGGCCGTTATGGATAAAATGAATGAACTGGGCGAAGAAAATCGTGTATATGATTATACTTACGATGGGGATAACTCTGAAGGTAAGCTGAATTATGCAATGTCACTATTTTCGGAATATTACCATTCTAGGATGCCTCTAGAAGAAGGTCAGGAAAAGCAAAAAACCGTCTCTTATGCCGGTTGCGTTGATTTTGACGTATGTAAGGTTATGGATGGGGAAGAACAAGTTGGTATTTTTATGATTTCCTGCACCTACGTACATTCTAGGATGTTACAATTTTTAGATACCATTCCTTGCAAAAATCCTTCTACTATTGAATCCAAGGTTCGTGAAGCTGATAATAAAGTATCTCAGGCTCTAGCAGAGGGCTTTACTCCTAATGCCGTTAATTTAGCTACTACTTTCCTATCTCTTGATGGTACTGAGCCTGATGAGCCTATTACCTTTAAGTATGATGATGCTTCTCAGGCAGAACTTCTCAAGGCTTTTACTGCTTGTCGTGCTGGTATGACTTCTTATACTCTCCGTATTCCTGGACGCAAGGCCGCAAGTCTTCCTGCTGAAATGATTTATAGGTTATACATAGAGTGCGAGTTAAACAAGATTATGCTTGAAAATTACGCAGAGAGTTATAAGGCTTATTTGTATAGTCGTATCAATGAGGGTAAGGACAAGGAAGATGAAATTTCTGCTCTAGAATATGGTATGGACCTTCCTGAACCTTATGCTACTCAGCTTGAAGAAGCTCAAACTGCTAGTTATGCTGAACTTCAACAGCTTAGTGAAGTTCTTGGTATTAATGAATAATATTAGTTACTAATTAGTTTAGTTAGTAGTTATTAATGTAAATAATTATAAACCCAACTGTCCGGAAATACTGGACAGTTGGGTAATATTATAGGAAGATTGATTGTAAATGGAAGAAAAATCAATTAAAAATCCAATTAAACCAAATTCTAATGTATTTTATTGTTATTCATATCGTTTACATAAATACCTTAAACTTTTAGGATTTGAGTGCGTAAATACAGGTAG
>NFYZ01001469.1_pt1 | contig 20254 bp, 16 predicted proteins | sample 1092561 | NCBI WGS metagenome assembly NFYZ01 (sample SAMN03609887, study PRJNA323583) | gut metagenome | isolation source: feces | host: Rattus norvegicus | place: Malaysia | collected 2013 | reverse complement strand
AATAATAAAAATAAAAATACATATTTAAACTTTAATGGGAAAATTAAATAAAAACGAGCTTTTAGAAGGCGTTCGTAATATTATTCAAGAAAGTTTTAATCGAGATACAGAAAACTTCGATGGTACCACTAAGTTCAATATTCATAGATATGTAAATGGACTTATTGAAGAGGGACATAAGAATCCCGAATTAATGAGCTATTTGGTTAACTATAATAATGCACTTGCAAATGGTGCTCAGGATTTTATGCTTTTTGAGCAGTTTGGACAAGGACTTGCTAAATATGCAAAAGGTAATAAATCTATTAAGACTGTCATTGAACAGATGAATAATACATTGGCAACTGATGGAGCAAATCTTGTCGGTTATCAACTTATTGAACAGATTGAGAATCCTTTAACAAAAGATAATATTAAATATTTGTATAATCAATATGTTGCAAATAAATGTCAAGAAACAAAGGATAATCTTGTTGAAGCATTGTCTCCACTCGTAGAAGATGGTGATCCAGTTGCAACTAAATTAAATATTCTTCTCACTGAAGAATCTTCTATGTCTGCTAATTTTATCCATGCAGATTATGTTAATGAGTCTGAAGTAAAGAATTTTGAAAAGAAACTTCAGGAACAACGCGATAAGAAAACAATGGACCAGATTTTCTCAAAGGTTCAACGTTATATTGATGAGAAACTTGATGAAGATGAAAAAGCACGTTTAACAGAAAAAGATGATTTCTGTTTAAATGCTATTGCAAATAATCAAGGAATTAATCTTTCCGAACATATTAATAACATTCGTCATTCAGACGCTTCATCTAATCAGCGTCTTATGGAAGTTATTAATCTTTATTCTAATGCTATTAATCAGGGCGCATATGAAGAGAGACTTTATGAAACATTCCTTCAGAACGTATCTAAATTTAATTATTTGCTTCCTGTTAGTAAGGCAATGAAGTCTATTACTGAAAAGGTAGATTCAAAACGTGAAGAAATTACACTTACTAAGATTTTAGAGGAAATGAAGGATGATCATTCTTCATTCATTTATGTAGACCTTATTCAAGAAGATGTTGCTCGTTATGTAAAAGAACCTAATGCTATTAACAGAGTTCAATTACGTAATGCGTTAATGCCATATGCTTCTGATCCTTATATCAATGAAATGTTTAATGTTATCTATTCAGATAATTCTCGCAGAGCAAATGAACTTACAGAGAAAGCATTAAATATTAAAGATCAGATTAATATTATTAGAGAAAATGCATCAGTTTCTAATATCTATACTCCTGTTCAGTATGTTAAAGAAAATGAAGCAATTTTCAATGTTAACGGTCAGTTCTATGTAAAGAAAGGGAATAACATTGCTGTATTAGAAGATAAACTTGTTGATCAACTTGATGAGAGATTTGTTGAGCTTTGTCGGCTTGTAAATGATCCACATGTTGAAATAAATGAAGATCATATTATCCTTCATAGTAATGATAAGTATGCAACAATTTTTGAAGGTTATGTTGATATTTATGGACATAAAGAATCAAAAGAAACACTTCGTAATCTTCGTGAAATGTGTATGAAGTATGATGATTATGATACGAATTTCTATATTATGTGCTCTTGTTTATTGGAGAATTTCAATAATATTGCAAAGATAGATTGGGCTAAACATGTAACTCTTAATGAGAATAATAATATTAATGCAGACTTGTTTAAACTTGATCAGAATATATTCATTGCAACACATAATGATACGATTGGTCAACATACATTCTACAGAAACGTAAATCCTATTTTCTGTAAGAATAAGTTAAATGAACATATGGGTATTAATGTATCATCATTATTCAGTGATTTACTTCCATCTCAAGATAAGATTATTCTTAAACTTAATGAGACAAAGAATCAGTATGAAGATTCTATCGAGAAGTATGAGGATATGATTGAAAAACTTAATAAAGCTCTTGAATCAGCATCTGATGAAAATAAGGAGAAACTTGAAAAAGCTATTGCAGATGCAGAAGAGAAACTTGATGATATTAAAGCAGAATATAAGGAATGGCAGAAACAAGCAGATGATGTAACAGGTGAAGATAATTCTGATGATACAGATGATGAAGATTCAAAAGATGATGATACAGTAACAAAGGAAAATCCAAATGAACCAATGTCTGATGACGAAGTTGATGCGTCCAAAGATGAACTTTCACAACCATTAAGTGGAGAAGACGGCGATTCTGAAGCAACTGATAATTTTGATGATGAAGAGTCAGATGAAGGTGTTACTGATGATGAATTTGCAAAATTCCTTGGTAGTGATTCAGATGATGATTATGATGATGAAGATTCTGAAGGTACCGGATTTGATGATGCAGCAGCTAATGCAATTGATGCAGATGATGATGCAGATGATGATGAAACTGATTTTGACGATTCAGATGATGATTATGATTCAGAAGATGTATTTGGTTCTGACGAAGATTCTGATGAAGATGATGAAGAAGCATTTAAAGAAGTTAATTTCGATGATGATTCTAATGATTCAGAAACTACTGATGATGATGAAGATATATTTGAACCAGAAGATTCTGATGAAACTGAAACAGATGATGAAGATGAATTTGGAAATTATGAAGATGATGACGAAACTGCATCAGAAGATAATGATGAAGATACATATAATTCAATGACAACTGTTGATATGGGTGATAATTCAGATGATGAAGAAACTGATGAACCTGGTGATGAAGCAACAGATGTATTTGGTGGTGATACAGAAGATCCACTTGGAACAAATTCTGAGATTGAAGATATTCCAGCTAATACACCTAAAACAGTTGAAGATGAGAAAGAAGAAGCATATCAACCTAAATTCTCATATAAGATTGCAGATGTAATGTTTGATGAGAATGTTAAGGATGGTAAGAAAGAAAAATCAGGTTCTGTTATTGTAATTGTTCCTATGATTGATGGCACAGGTAAGAAGTATGTAGAGAGCAAGACAATTGAGTTCTACTTGGATGATGATAATAATCCTATTCTTGATAACGAACCTATGACAAATGAACTTTATGCAGCTGTTATTGATGCAATTAAGAATCATCCTGATTATAGTGATGTTTGCGAAACTGCTGAACCAGCAAATGAAGAAGTAGGTCCAACTGTTGCTGCACAACTTGCAGACGATGATGATGAAGATGATGATTGGGAAGCTGCATATTTAAGAGATGGAAATGATGAAGATCGGGAAGAATATTCTCAGAAATTAGATTCAGACGATGATGATGACGATGATGATTGGGAATGGGATTATCCATTAACAAAGTTATCAGATGAGGATGATGATTCAGATAATGATTCTGACAATGATATGTTCGGTTTTAAAATGTCTGATATAACTGATGATGAAGATGATGATTCCGATGAAGACGATGATGATTCCGATGATGATGACGATGATAAAGAAACTGTAATTATTCCTACATATAAATCAGGAAATACTGAGATCGAATTACCAGCACCTTCTGCAGACGGAACAGAAATTCCAGAATCAAAAGATGTTAAGGTAAAGAAATCACTTAAAGAACATAAGTCTATTAAGATTACTCCTGTATTTAAGAATAAGTCAGGTAAAAGTTTTTTCTTAAATGAAGCTACCATCAAGGCTTCTAAATCAAAGGATTAGAAAGGTACTCCTCTCACAGAAGAGATAATTGATGGAAGTACCACAAACGAGATTTCTACATCCGATTCTACTGGTAATAATCCAATAGAAGATTATAATGAAGAAACAGATTATGATACATTAAGTAAAATGCAGGTAAAGGCAATAAAATCTGCTGAAAAAGCAAATGAAGACGGAAATAATGTTATAGTTACTGATTTAGCAACAGAAGGACATGATTCTGATACAGTAAAGTATTTTATTATTTCTGATAGTTATGAATCTGGTGATTCTGAATCATATGCAATTTACCAAATTGGTGCAGATATTTATTACCGTGATGCAAAAGAATTTTATCAAATAATTGAAGATTTCAAAGATGAAGTTCCTGGACAAACAATAGAATCATTAAAAGTCGATTATGCAGATAAAGGTGAACAACTTACATCTTATAACATAACAGATAGCGATGATTGTATGTTTATCATATCTTCTATATTCAGTGCATTAACTGGAAAATCATATGACAGTAATAATAAGTATATGAATGAAAATTGTAAGATTAAACGTTCTACAAAGATTGATTCAGATAATGACATTAATAATTCTAAAGTAGCGAATGACGCTAAATATGGAACAAAAGAAGAAAATGATTTTAAACAGGAAATTGAAGATAAACAAAAGAAAGATGGTTTAGTTGGTGCATTAGATCCACAACAGGGTGAAAATGAAGCAGTAAAACCAAAACTTCCTAATGTAAATCTTGTTACTGAACATAACAAAAACCCTTTCTTAGAAGAAGGAGCTGTTATTGAATATGAAGTAAACGATAAAGTTCTTTATAAAAATGAACCATGGACTGTATTTGCAGTAGATGAAGAAACTGGTGATAAACAAAATTTGAAAATTACAAAGAATGGTAAAACAATTGATGTAACTTCAAAGGATATTAAACCAGATCCTTCACAATTTAAGGATATTGACAATACACCAGATCAATTTGAATTCGATAAGAATAATTTAAATAAAACACCAGAAAATCCTAAAGCTGAAAAAATGGCGGATTTAAATGGGAAAACAGTTGAATGTAATATTGTAGTAGATTCAATGGTTTTGAAAAATACATTGAATGGCGAAAGATTTAAAGCAAATCTTAAAGATATTCTAGAAGGTGTAGATGACGTAAGAGTTTATGTAGGTGATAAAGAAGAAACATGGCATAAAGACAATATAGACATTGATGTTGAAGATTGGATTCCTGCTGTAATTGCTTCTGAAAATGACGAACCATTACGTAAGATTAAAGTAAATCCTAAATCATATGTAGATACTACAGATGATACAGGCCTTGTAGATTGTACAGTTGCAGGTAAAGTAACACAATTACCAAAACATGCAATTCGTATTTTAGTTTAATTATAATTAGACTTTTTAATATTTAATATATATGATAAAGAGTAGGTACATAAAAGTAATATGTATCTACTCTTTTTTAATTATAATAATATGAGAACGTGGTTAACAGAAAGTGAGCAAAAGAAAATAAATGATGTATATGGCGGATATTCTCCATCATATAAACATGTTCATATGTGTTTTTCACATACTAATTCACTTGATAATATAAGTTATGAATTTGATTTAGTATTGACACAGCGTACAACATCATACAATGATTTACATTTTGGTACTTCTAATTATTATAGAGTTAATACAAAATTATCATATAGAAGTTGGACACTTGAACAAATGATAGATTTACTCCCATCAACTATATATTGTGATAATGAATATAATGCAGTTAATATAGACGAAACAAAAAATTATCATACATTAAAATTACATATAATTAAGCAAAAAGACGAAAATAAAGATATTGATTATATTTATAAAGTGTTATATAAACCTATTAATACAAAAGGTATATATAAACACATTAAAATAAAAAAACATGAATTTAAAGATCCTGAACTTGAAGGTGATGAACTTATTTCACTTGTATATGATTTAATGTTATGGTGTATTTCACATGGACATTTACCAAGTGCAAATAAAAATTAAAAATATTCGTTAGATAGACAAAATACATATTTGTTCATATAAAAATACATGAGAGTCAAAACAGCAAATTAATTAGAAAATATATTATTTGTAAGATAATCCTTGATATGGTAAATAGACTCTTGTTTGTTATTAAAAATGAAAGTTAAGTCCGCAATTTTTAATTTAATATAATTTTTTGGTAATTAATATTTAAACAACTTTTGTAATAACAAAATTTAAAAAGAAAAGATTATGACATTGGAAGAAATTTTTGCAAAGAAGACTACAGAGAATGGTGATAATGCATATAACACTACAATGAATCCTATGTTGGATATTCTCTTTATGTCAGAATATTATGGTAAGCATCTTGATGAAATTCCATATATTGGTACTTCTATGACTGCAAAGTTGTTTGCTATGATGATGAGAGACCCTCGTTTTGGATTGGGTAGACGTGAACTTGGTCGTCGTCTTATGTTATTGACCGAGGTAACACCATCTGATGTAGTAAAAGCTGGTCGTTTCGATGATTTGTTTATTGGATGGGAACAGATGGGAGATATTTCATTTGCAAAAATGTGCGAATTTTTGTATAGTGAAATTAAGAATGGTAATGAACTTTGTAAGAAGTGGATGCCTCGCTATTCATCTAAGAACTTGATGCTTGCTCGTAAGATTGCAAAGCAGTTTCATATGAATAAGCAGATTTATGGACATTTCATTAAGTCTGATACAACAGAAAATAAGTTGTCACGACATAGAACGGAAGAGATTATTTTCTCACAGGTTCCATCTCTTGCAATGATTAAGTATTTTAAGAGATTTTCAACAGGTGAAGATACAAAGGTAAGGTTTCAGAAGTATCTGGAAGATGTTCGTTCAGGTAAGCAAGAATTGAAGGTTTCTACTACAAATGTTTATGACATTTATAAGAATCGTGATAAGATTGATCCTGATTTGTTCTTTTCAAAGATTGAAAAGATTTCAGGAAGTTGGATTCCTGTTGTAGATTCATCTGGTTCAATGCAAGATAGTAATGATAGTTATGGAAAGGCTTTAGCTGTAGGTCATTATCTTGCAAAGTGTTCAACATATGCACCTGATACGGTTTTGAGTTTTTCTTCACATCCTGTATTGTTGAAGCTTGGTGTAGAAAATACTTATGTACGCGGAGGTTATTGGGAAACAACACCAAAATTTGCAAAGCAACACCTTTTTGAGGAATCTCAGTATAAGAGAGAACTTGAATCAATGTATACAGGTGATTGCTCTAATACAGACTTTGGCGCTGTGTGCGCAAAGTTGAAGGAACTTGATTCAAAGAACGCTCCAGATTGGATTGTCGTATTGTCAGATATGGAGTTTGATAGCGGTTCAAATCAAACAAAGGATGAGATGATGAATATCTTTAAGAAGAATGGAATGCATACAAAGCTCGTCTGGTGGAATTTTAACGCACATAATACAACTTCACCAGAGACAGATAAGTATGGAAATATTTTTATGTCTGGCTATTCACCAATGTTGTTAAAGTTCCTTAATGTTGGATTTGATGGACAGAAGTTCTTAAATACACTTATTGAAGAGTATTCAAAGAATATTTCAAAGTAATTTTATATTAGTACCATAATATAAATATTAATGTTATTTAAAGGTTAAGATCTCTTTTGAGATCTTAACCTTTTTTCTTATACATATATTTTTGATAAATATTAAAATAACAAATATAAATAAATTAGAAATGTATATATTTTAGATTCTTTCCTATTTTTTCAAAAAGGTTGGTGATTAGGAAGCAATTAAAGAATTTATTGATTAGTTGTTTAAGATCCCAAAAGCTTTAAGAAATTTACTTGGTATCGTTATTTTGCTGGGTGTAATATATTTTAGTTATTCTAAGATATATACAAATGAAATATAGGAATTAAGAACAGAAGTAAAAAATGTAAAAGTTGTAGTTGAAGATGCAGTAGATAAAGATGATTATGCAGATGATATTTACTATCTTTTAGAAGTGATAAATATAGAAGAAGAAATTAATCGACATGCATATCAAACAATGCAGTTAGAACTTGATTTGGTTTATCGATTTGTTTCAAAGAATCATCCATCAGATCCAATGTTATTAGATATTAAAGCATTAAAAGAACGTAATGAATATACATATCATTTCTTTGGTGAAAAATATAAGAGAGCAATGGAACGTTGTAATAATAGTGCAAAATTCAAAAAAATTGAAACTGCAGATTCATTAGAATTTAAAGATAAATAATTAAAGAGTTAATACAGTGGAAATAATAAATTAAAATTAAATCTCTTTAATGAAAAATGATTGATACTAATTAGACACAAAAATGTTATAATTCATTTAGTTGCATAGGTTCTATATTGATAATTTTATTCGTAATTGGCTCTATTATATGGGATATTTGTGTAACTAAACCTGCTATGCGAGAATCAATAGAAGATATTCGTGTAGAAGTAAAAGATATACATAAAAAACTAAATACTAAATTTGCAAGTGATACTATTAGTTTTTATGATGCTTATGTAAAAGTTCAACAAGATAGAGCATTTGCAAAAAACGATACAATTTCTAAGTAAATTTCTTTTTTAATTATTTTAATATAGATAAATAATTAGATAAATAACATATATACAACAGAATACTTAATAAATTAATTATTATAATTAATTCTACTGAATTAACCATAATAAATTAAAATGGTTATATTTAAAGACTAGATTTTAATAAGATATACTTATAAATAAAAAAGTGTAATTATATGGAAATCAAACGTTTAATATAGTGATTTCGTTATGTAAATAATTTGATTTAGTAATCTGAGTTAACAATTACATTGGTAAATTCAAATATTTACCTTTATTATATTGAATAAATATTTAAACATAAGTTTTAAATCAAATTTTTTATAAAAATAACTTAGATAAATATTTTAATAAATTCAATATAAAATTTAACAAAAAATTAATAAACAAAATTTTAATATGAAAATCAAAAGTAATAAGTCTGTTGCATAGGCTTACGAATCATATGTAAATCGTGCAACTGCTAAGAATAGCGACAAAGCTATCTACGAATCATGGGCACCTACTATTAAGAAGATTACAGGTGTTGAAGATGCTGATAAACTTGCTTGGATGTCTCAGCTTGCACATAATACAGCTAAGTTGAATGAGGATGCATTTGTAATGCCATCTAATGCATATTCACAGTTCGGTGGAACATATCAACCATATAATAACCTTTATAATACACTTGGTGTTGGTGATCCAGTTCCTGCTGGCAAACCTGCTTTAACTGGTGCTGACTACGCAGATAATAAGAACCTTGGTTCTGGTGATAAGTATCCTACTTTGTTACCTCTTGCTCTTAAGGTTGCTGCTAAGACTATTGGTTTCGAACTTGTAAATACAACTCCACTTGACGGTCCTACTGGTGTTCTTCCTTATATGGATTATGTATATTCTGGTTCAAAGCAGCCATTCGGTGCTACACCTGCATATTCTGCTAAAACTCAGAATCCTATGGCAAATTCACAGTCAAATGCTCCTTTTGAGATGTATGGTCTTCCTCATGCATTCAAGGCTTCTATCGCTCCTGGTGAGGCTACAATCGCTGATGGTTCTACAACTGATTCATCTGCTGCTGTTAAGCTTTCTCCTGCACAGATTAAGCGTATGTTAAAGGGCGCTTCTGCAATGCCTGCTGGTACAACTCTTGTATCTGCTACAGATTTCAAGGATTTCGATTCTTCACATCCACATGTTGGTAGTGCTGATGCACTTGTTGTTGAGTTCGTTGGTTGGTCTCGTATTGATGGCGACCCAATGTTCAAGGTTGTTTCTGGTACACAGTCACTCGGCGCATATTTCAATGGTGGTGCACTTGATTTCTCTGCAGTTTATACTCCTGTAGGTTCTGCTGAAGAAGTAAATGTAGTTCTTACTCTTCACGCTCCTCGTCTTATCTCAATGCTTGAGGATCAGATCCAGGGATTCACTGGTGCTGGTGAACGTGATCGTGATGCATGGTATGGTACATATCAGGATGGTACTACACTTTATGAACCAATGAGTCGTGGTACTGGTGAGCAGACAATGGCTCGTCAACTTTCACTTCAGTTGTTTACAAAGCATGTACAAGTTGGTACAATCATGGTTGGTTGCGCTGTAACTCAGGAACAGGTAACAGACCTTCAGAAACAGTGGGGTATTGATGTTATTAAGATGGTAGAAAATGCTGGTATCAATGAGCTTTCTGCAACTATTAACCGTCATATCACATCTCGTTTGTTCGCTCTTGGTTGGAAGAACCACTACAAGCTCGTTGAGGTTGAAGGTCCTGCAGCTAACTTGAACTTGAGTTTTGACCCATCTTATACTGCAACTTCTGGTGTTCGTATGACTCCTGCTCTTGCAATTCCTCAGTCAGAACAGAATGATCCTACTGGTGTTGCTTATAAGAGCTATGTAAATGTTGCACTTCCTTACAAGCCAATGTATATTCCTTCTGGCGCTGCTTTCGAAAACCGTGATACTCTTCTTAAGAGATTAGCAGTTAACTTCCTTGCAGCTTCTAACTGGATTCTTCAGAGAGGTCGTTATGGTGCAGCTACATTCGCAGTAACTAACATTACAATCGCAACTCTTCTTCAGAGCAATGCTAACTATACATTCTCTCCTGTTGCTAACACAATTTCACAGAATGGTGGTTCACTTTATCCAATCGGTGGAATGTTCGGTTTAACAATCTATGTAGATCCTCTTATGGGTGGTTCTGATAACCGTGTACTTGTTGGTCGTAAGGGTGGTAAGGATGAGCCAGGCGTTCATTTCTGTCCATACGTAATGGCTGAGTCTGTACAGATTATCGCAGAGGGTACAATGTCTCCAAAGTTAATGATAAAATCAAGATATGCTCTTGTTGACGCAGGTTTCTATCCTGAAACTCAGTATCTTACATTCTGTGTTGACGTTGCTGGACTTTGATAAAATTATCAAAACAATAGTATATAATAAAGTCTCTAAGATTAACTTCTTAGAGACTTTTCTTTTTATATATGTATAATATATAAAAGTATAATTATACTTAAATGGAATCAAATTTAGATGACTATAGAAAAGATTTTAATATAAGACAATTTAATAATTTATTACGATACCATGAAGATCTATTAGATACATTAAAGAAGAAAACATCATTCTTAAATGAACATAATCCTTCTAATCCAGAACGTGTATATTGCTGGTATAATAATATAACAGAAATTCAGAAATGTCCTCATTGCGGTAAATCTAGAAAATTCAGGAAATTTACTTATGGATATTTTCCTACATGTGGTTCAAAAGAATGTCGTGCAAAATCTGTTGCATATGGAAATAAGTTTAATCATAATTTTGCAGAAATACAAAAGAAAATGAGAGAAACATATGCAAAAAAACACAATGGATATACACATAATATGCAAGATCCAGAATTTAAAAAGAAGTTTTTTGATGATTTTAAAAAGAAACATAATGGTGTATCATGCGGTGTTCAAACTGAATTAGCAAAACAAAACAGAGAGAAATCAACATTAGAAAAATACGGTTGTAAATATGCTTTATCATCTAAAGATGTAAGAGATAAAATATATGAAAAATATGGTGATGATGCAAAAATTAAATTTGCAAAAATTGCTACTGATACACGGAAAGAAAACACATTAAATGACATTATTAAAAAGATTGAGGAATTAAATTATACATATATTTCAAATAATAATAATTTATTTAAAATTAAATGTAATAAATGTGGATATATAAATGAAATTACAAGGCAAGCAATAAACTATTACTATAGGAATAGTAATCATATATATTGTAATAAATGTGAATATAAAGAATTAACATTCAGAAGTAATTTTGAAAAAGAAGTAGTTAGTGAAATAGGAAATCTTATTAAAGAAACAAAATATTCTGTCATAACAAATAAACATATTTATAATGGTAAAGAACATTTTGAAGTTGATATATTAATTTCTGAGTTAAATTTAGCAATAGACTGTAATGGATTATATTGGCATTCTGAATTACAGAAAGAAGATAATTTTTATCATTATAAAAAGAAAGAATTTATTGAAAACTGCGGTTATTCTTTGATTTATATATGGGAAGATGATTGGAATGATATTTATAAGAAAGACATTATATTAAGTCGTTTATCTAGTAAATTAAAATTAAATAAACATATATATGCAAGAAAATGTTTAATTAAAGAATTGACTCCTAAATTATATAGGGATTTCTGTAATGAAAATCATTTACATGGATCTGTTAATGCTTCAATAAAAGTAGGATTATTTTTTAATGATGAGTTAGTTGAAGTGATAGGTTTAGGTAAATCTCGTAAATTAATTGGTAATAATAAAGATGAGGTTTTATATGAATTATTACGTTTATGTACAAAGAAATATATTAATGTTATAGGTGGTTTTTCTAAATTAATGAATTATGTTATTAATAAGTTTAATATAAATTCAATATATAGTTATGCAGATTTATCTTGGATAGATTTAAAAGGAACATCATATATTAATAGTGGATTTTATATAGATAAAGTTATTGATAATGAATATTGGTGGGTTGTAAACAATATAAGAGAGAATCGATTGAATTATACAAAGAGTAAATTGGTATCATTAGGGTATGATAAGCATTTAACAGAAATTGAAATAATGCATTCTTTAAAGTATTATAGAATATTTGGTCCTGGAAATTTAAAATTTATATATAAAAAAGTAAGTCCATAAGATCCATTTCTTATGGACTTTAATTTATATTTTTCGTTAAAACAAATGAGTTTTTTTAACATATAAATATTATTAGAAATAATAAAGTATTATTATGCAATTAAGTGATTATTTAAAACAATATAATAATAAAGAAATAAGTTTAAGACAGTTAATTTATATAGTTAAAAATAATGAAGACGTAAATAAAGAAGTTTATGATTTCACTGATTTTTTAACACATCATGAAGATATATTAGAGAGGTTATATTATGTTATTCATGATTTTCATTCTGTTGTAACATGTAAGTTTTGTGGTAAGAAAGCAAGATGGAGTGGAAGAATAGGAAACGGTTATAAAGAAACATGTGATTCATCTATATGTAAATCAAAGTATAATTCATTATGTAGAGAACAATATAAAGACAGTTTTAAAATTGCAGAACATCGAGATGATAGATTTAAGGAATGGCAGAAGTCTATAGATAATTCTGAATATATGAATGATTATGTTGTTATTAATCATATTATATATGACAAGTATGTTGAACTTATAGATAATCCTATTATATTAGATTATTTGAATAATAGATTTGATGATTCATCTTCTATTCTTGAAACTGTTCAGCGAATAAGGAAAGGTGTTTATGAGAAACCTAAATGTCCTGTTTGCGGTAAACCTGTTATTTGGATAGGAAAGAATACAAAATTGTATACGAAATATTGTTCTACAAGTTGTGCCAGTAAAGCTCCGCGTTTTAAATATAAACCTGTTTTGTTAGTTAAATATACTGTTGATGATAATATAAATGAAATTATTGAAAAACAGGATTTAGTAGAAACCAGTATTCAAGAAGTATTTCCAGTTAAAGAACAGAAGAAAGTCAAAGAGACTAAATATAAAGAGTTTAAAAAAGAAGATAAACCTGAAGAAAAGAAGAAAGAGAAATCAGTTAACAAATATACTGATATTTCTGAATTATTAAGTAAACCTAAATATAAACCGGTTATTGTAAACGGTGAAGAAGAGACAGAAGATAACTTATGTAAGAGTGCGAATTGCACGACTGCACATTGTAATGAAGTTGTTGATAAGTATTTAGACAGAGAATTTGCAAAGATTCAGGATATATATTTTCCGCCTTCTACTGTACATCCTGTTACTTATGAAGAATGTATTAAAGAATTTGAATATATTAAATCAAAAGATAGAGATTTGCGCACACCTTCTAAAATTATAAAGAAGTTCCATAAATCTATTATATATGCACATATTGATAACAGTATATCACCATATGAAGGATGGAATAAAATCAAGTCAGATAAGGAATTATTTAGGAAACTTCTTGTTAACAGATTGAAGTTTGCTGATTGGTATAAATCAGAAGGAAGGAAACATTTTATTGATGAATGTTATGTTCCTGATTTTATTTATGGAATAGGATTGAATGCATCAAGGATGTTTCAGACTGTTACTTATTTTAAACCTGATCTTGCAAAGTATCTTATAAAGAAATATCTTAATGAGTTTGACACAATATTTGATCCGTTTTCAGGATATAGTGGTAGAATGATAGGAACATTGGCATGTTGTAAATCATATATAGGTAGGGATTTATGTGAATCTAGTGTGAAGGAAAGTAAGGAAATATATGAATTTTTGAGACCTGTTATTGATTCTGATTTATTATGTAATGTTACATGTGATTTAGATATTGCTGATTGTTGTACGAATACAGGTAAGTATCAGTGTTTATTGACATGTTCACCATATGGGAATATTGAGAATTGGCCTGGTGTTGAGTCTGTTAACCGTGGATGTGATGGTTGGATAGATATTTGTTTGAAGAATTATGATTGTGAGAAATATTTATTTGTGACAGATGATTTGATTACTAAATATGTTCCATATATTAAAGAAACATTGACAAACAGATCTCATTTTGGTTCTAATAAAGAATTTGTTATTATAATAACGAAAGAAGAGAGAGATAAAATAATAAAAGGATTAGATTAATTTTTTCTAATCCTTTTATTATTATTTTTTTTATCATTTTTATGCTCTAATTTATATAATTTTGATGATTTATATCTATCATTAAATAATTTCATCGCTTGATGTTTTACTTTATTAATTCGTTTTAAGTAGATTTGTAATACATTTCTAAAATTATTTGTGTTATATATATCTTTAAAATTCTATGAATAATCTTTATTAATATTATTAAAATTTCCTATTTCTAGAATATCTTTTATATATCGTTCAATATTATAATAAAATAATAAATATCCACTTGTAAATCCATTTAAATATAATATTTTTTTAATCTATTGAACACTGTATCCATTAAATCTTAAATCAAAAATAAAATCTATGTCATTTAATGTATCTTTATAATCATTATCTATATTTTCTAAATATGCAGAGCATTCCGATTTTTCTATATAATATAGAAAATTACCTATACAATTCATAATATTTTTTTCATCAGGTGTTATTAATGTATAATCATACTATTCAAATTGTGCATCTGTTATCTTGTCATTAAATATAAGTTCTCTAAATAAATTTTCTTTAAAAACATCTGTAGTTTCCTATATTAATGCATCAAATATATGTTTTATTTCATGGTAAATTGTAGAATATATTAAATTAATAGACATATCTGTAGGATTAATTAATATTGTGGCAGTTTCTACAACATGTTTTTGTTGGTTAATATTAAAATTATCATATATATCAAATACTGCACCTTTTATATCTTCATTTAATGTTATACGTATTTTTAATATTTTTATATATTTACTTATATTTTCTAATTTTATCTCTTTATTATCTATGTCATTATAAAAATTACCTGAATTATATATATCTTTTGAAATACTTTCTATTTTTCTCCTATTACTATCTTCTCTATCAAGTATTCCAAATTTTTCATATAGACCTCTATATGGTTTCAGTGTACAACGGGGATTATATCCATAACCGTTTGGAAATATGTGTTTGATATTATTTAGCATATAATTTTTTATGTTTTCTTTATTTATATATTGACTTTTTAATTATTATACTATATAAAATAATGATATATTAGACATATAAAATTCGGTTAATAAATAATATGAATTTTCATATGCTAATTTTTGTTTAACTAATAAAGATTTTATAATTATGGTTTATACAGAAGTTGAGAATAAGGATTTTAAGAGAGTTCAGAAACTTATCGATACAAATGATGATGGTTCTAAGATGTGCAAGCTTATTAAAGATTCCAGTAAGGCTATTAGAAGATATGTTGCAGGTCGGATATTAACAGGTGAAGGAGCTTTATCTATTGAAGATTATAGGAAAAGGAATTTCGGGAGATTTAGTTCATTTGCGAATAGGGCTATTGAGTTGAACGGAACTTATTTTGATATTATTGTTACTTTCCTTAAGAAAGATGATATTGATAATGTTGTGGATTGGCTTATTGATGATTATCTGAATGAAAATCAGGTTTATGATTTGATGATGTATAAGAGTAAGAAAAAGAAAGAATATTCTAAAAGTGTAATGTTTAATTATATCATTTATAATTATATTCCTGTTGAAGATAGAGAAGGATTAGCATGTGATATTGTAAAAATATTCCTTTAAATATGAAGAGTTATATAGTTAAACTTATATAGACATATATGGATATTATATCATTAAATGAAGATATGTCAAATAATTTTGATGAAAGTATCAGATAGAAATAGGATGAATTAAATTAGGATTAGAATAATGATGAATTTGATACAGATAATGATTCTGATGATATATTAAATAATGATTATCAGAATCATTTAGGTATGTAGTCTGAATTAGATAAAATTCATAAAGGACAGAAATTTTCTAAGCAAGAATTATTATAGACTAATACACCTATTATTTATGCGTTTATTACTAAATATGCACCTAATGCCATTAAGATTGGTTATACTGTTCAGGGCGCTGAATAGCGTGTTAAACAATGGCAGAAGTATTATAGTGATGCTAAATTAATAGGATGGTGGACTGCAACATAGTTAGATAATGCAATGCATAAGGTTTTCTTTATGGATTTTAATGTTCATGCGCGTACACGTAGTTATGGTTATTCTAATTTAAAAGATCCTGCAAATAAATTTGATTTTGATGAATTTAAGAGATTAGCGAAAGAAGATGGTATTGAAAATATTCATGTATCATCTGAATTCTTTATGAAATATAAAGATATGAAAATAAAGGATACATCATCAGAATTAAATGAAAAGATTATTACTGATATTATAACAGAAATAAAAAATGATATTAAAGAAGGTAAGAATGTAGGTAAACTATATGATTTAGAAACTCATTAGGAAACTACACATCATGAATATGGTGCAGCTGATACATATGAAAATACTCCATTATAGCAGGATGCAATTAATAAAGCGATTGATGCGATGAACCAAGGATGCACAGATTTATTGTTAAGTGCTGTTATGAGATTTGGAAAGACACATTGTTGTTATGAAATTATTAAAGAAGCAAAAGATATTAATTATGTATTAGTTACCTCAGCAAAAGCGGATGTAAGAGCTGCCTGGAAAGATGATATTAATCATAAAGATTTCTTAGATAATTTTGTATTTATTGAATTACCATCAGACGGAAGTTTAACTATATCAAAGAAAAACCAAAAGGGTGTATATGAAGAAGTAAAGAAAGAAAATCCTAATAAGATAAAACAGTATATAGATGAAGGTAAAACTGTAATTGTATTTGCAACTTTACAGGATCTTGCCGGTAAGAAAGAATTTGATGCAAATGTAATTAAAGATAAACATAAATTCTTATATAATGATGAATATCCATTAGATATGATTATTATAGATGAAACTCATTATGGTTCACATTCAAATGTATATGGAACTGCTGTTGGTTTAGCAAAAAACAAATATGAAGCTAATAGTACTGAATTAAAAGAAGCAAAGAAAGAAGCTGAAGATGTTGATCGTATATCTAAGGCAGTTGATGAAATAAAGCATAAGTATACATTACAGTGTTCTGGTACACCATATTATATATTAGCAAGCGGTGAATTTTCTGAAATTTATAAGAATAAGGAAATCATTTCTAATGTTGGATTCTCTGATATGATTGATGCGCGTGATAAATGGGTAGATGAGCATATTAATGATGATAATTTTGATGAAAGTAAATCTCCTTATTTCGGTATTCCTAATATGATTAAATTCGGTATGAATTTAACAAAGGAATGTAGAAAAGTATTAAGTAAAAATAAGGATATTAATACATCATTATCATTTTTATTTAAAAATTCAAATGATAAGTTTGAAAATGAGTCTGCTGTTACAGAATTAATGGAATCTATATTCGGTGCGAATAATCATAAAATGCCAGGTTTCTTAGATTAGAAAAGAATTAAGGAAGGTGAAATATTTAAACATATTATAATGGTTCTTCCACATATTGATGATTGTCATGTTTTGAAAAAGTTATTGATTGATAAGAATATTATCGATGATGATCCTGAATCAGATGAATATAGAAAGATTATTGTAGCGACAGAAAGAAGAACTGCAAAAGATAAAGATGCAAGAAAATTAGATCCTGAAGCGACTGATTCTACATCATTAAATCAGGCATTATGGAGTTTAGAGAATAAAGGAAAGAGATCTTTAACTATTACAGTAAACAGATTTTTAACTGGTGTTAGTGTTCCTTTATGGGATGCAATGTTTTATATGAAAGATACTGCTTCACCATAGGAATATGATCAGGCAATATTCAGATTATGTACAAGAAATGTCGGTAATGCTACTTATACAGATGAAAATGGTGTTGAACAGAAACAGAAAATTTGTAGGAAGGCTAATGTATATTTGATTGATTTTAAGGTTGATCGAATGTATAATATGATGGTAAATTCTGCTGTTTCATAGTGTGGTACAGATAAAGATAAGAAACATAATATTGAAGAAGTTAAAGAGCTTATCAATAAGAGTATTGAACAGGTTCCTACATATGTAGACAGTGTATATGATACTAATGGAAAGCATATATTGAATGGAATTCATGAGATTACAGCAGATGATTTATTGAAACAATATGTTAAGTATAATCGTGAAAGAAGTATTGAAGATTCTATTGATTTGAAATAGTTTAATTCATTTTTGGATAATTTAGATAATATGAAATATATTTAGAGATGGTCTGAAGGATTATTGAATTAGACAAAGTTAGAACAGAAAGAAGGAAGTGATGAATTACCTGTTGATGATAAGGGATTTGATTCTGCTATAGATAAAGCATAGGAAAAGTCTGGAAATATTAGTAAAGCTGATAAGAAGGATAAGGCTGAATTAGAGACAATGAAAAAGAAGTTTACGACTATGTTAAAGTCTGTTTTATATAGTTGTATCTGTATGAATAACATTCCAGAGGATATAATGAATTATATAGAATTGGTATGTAGTGATTCAGAGTGTGAAAAGATTGCTAAGGATTTTAAGATTGATGTTGATGAGTTATCTGATATTATTAGCCGTATGAATGATGCGGAAATAATGCAGATTAATATGTTGATATATCAGTTGAAGTGTTTATTGGATGATAAGAATATTCCTGCGATATAGAGAGTATAGAATGCTATTAGTAAGTTAGGTAAATTAGATAAGAGTGAAGTTATAACGCCTGTTAGTTTGACTAGTAAGATGGTAAAGAAGTTGAGTCGTAAAGATGTATAGAATGCGGAAAGTATTTTATTGGTTAATGAGAAGGTATGTGAATTCTTTATATAGTTATATAATGATTATGGAATTGAAGTTTGTAAGAAATGTAAGATAGTTCCAAGTAGTGAATTGACTATTAATTTTATTAGAAAGATTTTAAAGACTTTATAGCTTCCAGAAAGTATAATTATGAAGATAAATGACATTGACGGAAATGGTTTTTACGATGTTAAGGATTTTCTTGAGATGAAAAATGAAGATATAATTAAGATGAATTAGGGAAAGAAATTTGATGTTATATTGAGTAACCCACCATATAATTTAGCTAATAAGATGTTGGCAAAGTATTTTGAAATAGGAAGTGAAATTTGTACTGTATAGCCTAGTGCCTGGTTATTAGGTAAACAATAGAAGAAGGATATTGTTAAACATGTGGATACATGGGATTATAGTGATATAGAATCTATAAATGGTAATGAATTCTTTGATGCTACTATTGGTGGTGTAATGGCTATTTAGATGTTTAAGGAAAATAATTCTATTAATCATAATAGACGCTATATAGTATTTGATGGTAAAAAATATAATAAATGTGAAGAAATAAGTTCTATAAGTAATGACGAATTATTAACAAAATTTAAATCTATTGTTGAAAATATAGTAAATAAAAATGGATGTGTAATGAATTATATATATGATAGAAGTGGAGATCCTCACTTTTCTAAATTTTATAAAAAAACTGAAACAACAAACCCATATTGTTTACGATTTGTTCCTTTTGCAGGAAGTGGTTCAACTGGTAAAAATAAAATAAATTTTTATGAGCTTATAAATAAAAATACGTTAATTTATGGTTATTATAATGATTTAATTAATAATAATAAATTTAAAATGTATATTCCATTTGTTAATAAGCAAGAAATAATCAATTTCATTAACTATACTCAAACAATTTTTTGTATGGGATGTTTATATTTAAAGAAAAATTCATTAAATTTATATGCAGACG
>NFYZ01012275.1_pt1 | contig 20263 bp, 5 predicted proteins | sample 1092561 | NCBI WGS metagenome assembly NFYZ01 (sample SAMN03609887, study PRJNA323583) | gut metagenome | isolation source: feces | host: Rattus norvegicus | place: Malaysia | collected 2013 | reverse complement strand
AAATTATTAAACATAAATAAATAATAAGGGAGAGTTGATGATAATAATAAAACGTAAGAACGTATAGTTTTTGCGTTTTATTTAAAATTATCAACTCTCCCTTTTTTATCTATAACATATTTTATTCTAAGTACATTAGAATTATAATTTGTAAGTAATAGGAGGATATTATGCCTGAAGTTTTTATATCTAAAGAAATGATAGAGGCTAGTATTAATAACACTCTACAAAAAGAATTAGATAAAGCAGTTGAAAATTTAAAACGAACTTTACCTAAAATTCAATTAGAAATAAGAAAAGAATCTTTTCAAAGTTTTAAATTAGTAACAGGAATTATTATAGAGCAAGAATTTGTAAAAGTTTATGGACATAGTTTTGACTTATCTTCTTTACAACATTCTTTGATTTATATTCAATCTAAAGATACTTTAGATGTAAAAATAGATTACAATTCTAATGTATTTAGATTTAATGATAGTTATTTTAATGAACAAAATAAATTTAATCAAAATGCTCGAAGATGGGAACGAAAAAATAGAAAATATTTAAATCCTGGATTTTATACTGATTCTGGAAGTTTTGCGGATTTTTATGACGCACAAGATTTTAGCGATTATATAGATAGTAATATAACATCTGAAGATGATTATTTAGATGAAATTAGTATGGATTATGATGATTTAACGTTTAATAGTAAACGAAATTTATCATTTAAAACGAATCTTGATTCAACATATTCTCAAGCTATAAATAAAGCGCAATTAGGTTTTAAACAAGAATGGCGTAGAAGTATTAGAAATAGACTTGAGAAAAAATATGGAGTAAAGTTAATATAATATAAATAAATACTAGGAGGATATATTATGCCTATTATTAATACGCAACAAACAGTAGACCAATTAATTAATTCTGCTAAAACTGCGGCAGATTTATTAGTTAAAAAATATGAATATGATATTAAAGTAGTACAAGAAAGAATAGATTCAGATAAATATAAAAAGCATACTAAAGAAAATGCTCAAGCTCTAGCGATAGCGCAAGAATTACTTCAACGTTATAAAGGAAAACAAGAATTAATATCTTCTATATTAGAAAAAGATGGGGGATTAGTATCTACTACCAGATTACATGAATTGCAATTATCAGTAAATGAATTAGTTGAAGAGGCTAAAAAAGTATCAATTATTCAAGTGCAAGGTGGAAATGTAAATAAAAATACTAGAGGTAAGGCTTATACCCCAAATCAAAACACTCCTAAAAAAGATATGGTCAAAGGGCAAAATGTACCTTTAATTAATGCTAATTTGCAAAGACAAATAGATGATATTAATAAATTAGTACAACAAGTTCAAAATATTGAAACTGTTCATTTTGAACAACCTATGCAAGTTATTAGTCAACAAGCTCAACAATTAGATAAATTAGGTAGTGTTATTGGTACTTTATCTCATAAAAATTTTAAAGAAAGACCTGTAATTGGAACAGATGTTCAAGCTGTTAGAAAAATTCAAAGTAAATTTGAGCAAACTAAAGGCAAATTAAATGTAGCGGTTAAAATGGCGACGAATAGAAGTGGTAAAGCTGTTTCTCCTATGGATATTAGCAAATTAGGACAAACCGCTGATGAAGTGGTTACAGCTTTAGAAAATGCTATTTATTATGACCTAGAAACAGTTGGGCAAATTGGTGTAGCTCATGGCAATAATAGAATTGCTTCTACACAAATTTCCATGTCTCAAAGAACTAAACAGGGGAAAAAGATAGTAACTAAAACTGAAAATGGTTTTATACAGTTACAAAGAGATATAGAAGAAAGATTAAGGAATAATTTACAAACTGTTCATAATGGTGGAATATTAAATTCTGATGCTCAAAGAGAATTGTTGAGTTTTGCAAATCTTATCAAAAAAAATGAAAGTATAACTACAAGTGGTAAATACAGGTTTAATGATAGTTTTGTGTTATCTGCTCAATCTGGAGAACTTTTAGACGCTATTAAAAATGGTATTGATTTAGTTTCTAAATCTGGTAGTGCTAATAATTTATATAGTTCTACTCAAGATGCTTGGGAGAAATTAGCTAGTAAATTTTCTGGTTCTTTATATGCTGGACATAATATTTATGATTTTGATGATAGAGTATTAGAATTAGAGGGAGTTAAAATTGAAAAAAGTATTGTTGATACTCTGAATTTAGCAAGACAATATTTAACTCTAAATAGTAAAAATGTTGTAAATGGTAAAGAAGTTCAGCTAAAAGGTTATGGTATGGATGAATTTGCTGAGTTCTTTGGCTTAAAAATGGATGAAAGTGTTCGTCACTCTGCTGGGTATGATACTCAATTAAACCAAGAAATTGGTAAGGCTTTAGCTGAATATATTATGAAAATGGCTCCTAATTTATCAGAAGCTGAAAAACAGGGAGTAAAAGTATCTAAAGGACAAATTGGTAAGGCTACTAAGAATTATTGGAAACAAAATCAAACTTCTTTTAGAATTAATAATGGAGTAATTCCTGATGATAAATGGGGCGATTGGTTATTAAAGGCTAATGAATTTTATCAAAATAGTGGAATTGTTAATAATAATGATGGTACATATACTGCTAAATTAACTGGATTAACTTCAAAAGATGAAGTCTTTCTTACTGGTAGCCTAGAACAACTTAACCAAACTTTTACTAGAATTTTTGGTGAAGGATTTAGTGATTATACTAGTAAATCAAGTCAAGATAAATTAGCTCAAGAATCTGCTCAAAATATTGTAGCTTCTTTATTTAAAACTGGTGGTAATAGTTATTTAAAATTTAAGAAAATGCAAGAAAATAATGCACCTGAATTACAGTATTTAAAGGATAATTTCCAGGAAGCATTTGATTATTTAAATAATTTAGCTAAAAAAGTAGAAACCACTATTACAGGAAATACTAAATATGATGTAGCTAGAAGACAATTAGCTTGGGAAAAATTAGGTGCAGAGCATGGAGTTATTGGTGGCACTCCTATTAATGCAGGGGCTTTAGATAAATTTATTACTCAGGGTGCTTCTCAAACCTTTACAGGGTTAAAACAAGCCTATATAGATTTCATTCAAGATAATTTTTCTAAAAATGTACAAAAAGAATTAATAGCTATTTTAAACTCTGAAAGTTTTTCTGAAAAGAATTCTGAGGCCAAAATTAAATCTGGTGAAATTACAGCACCTTTTTATAATATGGGCGCTCTTCTTTTTGATAAAATTGTTGATAGTGAAGACCCTAATGGTATTTTGGATTTAATTGGAAGTAAGCAAGAAGTTGATTTAAGTCAATTTTCAAAACAAAACAATTCTAGTTGGTCACAAAATATAGATAATATAATTTCAAATGCTGTTAAATTAGTTAATCCTGTTGATATTGCGTCTAAGATTAAAAACAATGATAAACGTATGTCTTATACAGGCAAATATGCAACTAATCGTTTAAAGAATTTTGGATATAGTGATAAAACTGCTAAAGAGTTTTCTTCAATGGTAGATAGTGGTGGAATTTATAGTATTCAAAGAACATTAGATGAAATCGTATTAGAAGCTAATAGAAATGGTTTAACTACTGATATTGCTGTAACTCCTGATGGAGATATTCAATTAGGATTTTACCCTACTTATGATTATTATAACATAAGGGATGCTTCTGGAAAAGCTGATTGGGATAAAATGGCAAAAGTAACTATTGGTTTAGCGGATGCTGAAGGGACAGTAAATATTAATGGTGTGGCTAAAACCAATTTTGGTATTATGAGAGCAGATAGAGATGGAAATGCTTATCAAATTACAGCCATGGAACAACAAGCTCTAGATATTTTAGATGTTGTTAAATCTCCTTCTTTTAGAAATAATTTAATTCAAAAAGGAGACACTGAAAAAGCTAGTAAAAGTTTAAGGGCTGGAGCAAGAAAAGCATTTGAATCTGCTTCTACTACTTTTGCTGGAAAAGTTAATGGAGATGTAGCAGAGGTAAGCAAAATTGGTAGTACTCAATCTCAGAGAATGTTTAGACAATCTGCTGTTAAATGGGAACAATATTTAAAAGATATTTTAGCAAATGCTCAAAATATTGCTGGTGCTGACAGTGAATTAGCTCAAATGTCTGGGCATCAAGTATTAGAAGATATGCTTCAAATTATTTCAATATTAAATGCTGGATTAGATGCTAGTAATTCTGAATTTAGTGATAGTCAAAAGAAATTACTTGAAAATGATTATATTGGTAAAGCTCTAAAACAAGTTGCTGATAAAATGAAAATGACTTGGATGAGCACTAAAGAAGAGCAAGTTACTACTGGATTAATTACTCATCAATTAGGCTCTGGAGATTTTGAATTTGCTGGCTGGGCTAGAGATGAAGCTAGTCGTGCTACTTCTCAAGGTTATAATGCTGTAAATGATATAGAAAAAAGTTTAAGAGATGGCATAGCTCAGATTAATAATTTTGCTGATGGTCGTATTGATTCTAATGCTACAGATAGAATGACATATCGCTTAGGTTTTGTTAATGATAATATTTTAGCTAAAGTAAGAGAAGTGATGGCAAAAGAATTAGCTGATACCAGTGGTAAAACAATAGAAGAAGAATTAAAAAACATCCCTTTGCTTAGTGTTTCTGAGGGAGGATTAATTACTTTTTCTGATATTGCTAAGTCTATGCAAGGCTTTTATACTCAAAAGTATGAAATGGAAGAAGAAGCAGTAGATAGCTATATTAAAACTATTACTAAAGGATTAACAGAAGGACAAACCATTGAAAACATTATAAAAGATGGTTCTCTTATTTTAGGTAAACGTAATGGTGAAAATATTTGGGCCAATGCTGGAGATAGAATTAAAATTACCAAAGGTGATGGTAATTATCAATTTAGTGTTTCTAGAAAAATAGGAAGTGAAATTGGTACAAAAGTAGTTGGCGGTGGTTATCGTGTAGCTTTAAATGGTATATTAGATAGTGGATTTAGAGAGAGCTTAATAAGAGCTTTAAAAGAAGTAACAGGGAAAGATTATACAGGCGTACAATTCTTAACTGAAGATACTGAGGTTAAAGCTACTAATTTAGGTGATTTATTCCAGCAAAGATTAGGGTATTTTATTAATAAATATGCTGAAACTCAAAGTGGCTCTGATGCTCAACAACAAGCTAGGAATAAAGTAATAGAGATTGTTAAAGATAAACTCACCGGTAGTGGCGTAGATTTAATTAAGAAAATGTTCGGCATTGATTCTAAAGGGAATTTAACTACTTTTAACGGTAAAATCACTGATACTCTTTTAACAGAACAAGAACAAAAACAAATTTTAGAAGATAGTGGTTTTGTTGATTTATTTGGAGAAAATAGTTATCTTAGTCAAATTGGGAAAGGTCTTTTTGGAAATGATTGGGCTGATGTAAACGCAACCGCTTTAGTAGATACAGTACTTAATTTAGCTATGGGCGAATATCCATATCATGATGCTATTGGCCCTGGAGATGATAGATTAAGAGAAAATTTGCATAGAGTAAAATTAGGAACAAAAGAACTTAATGCTGTAAGTCGTTTAGCTGGTATTCTTAAAGGTGAAACCATTGATACTCAAGGTATAAATTTAGGTAATAGTACTTATGCTTATGATGCTCAAAAATCTTCTCGGGCTATTGAACAATTATTAGATGATTTAAAAGAAAGACAATCTGATATAACTAAACAAAAAAGAAAAGAAGCGGCTAAAATTGCGGAACAATTAGAACAGACTTTATTAGGTAAATTAACTAAAGAAGATAACGATTTAATTATTAGAAATGGTCAAGATTTACTAACTGGTACTGGTAATGAGTTATCTATCGAACGTTTTACAAGAAGTATCAGTGAATGGAAAAAAGGTGGCATTTCTCAATTAGATTATGAAAACACTCCCGTTGGAATTATTAACACTATTTTAAAAGAATCTGGTTTAGATAAGGCAGTATTAGATTTATCTGGTTTAGGTATTCGTAGAAACATAAAGAATGCAGATGGTCAAATTACTGGTTTTGCTGAACTTAATAATGTTATTATTCCTCAAATTCAAGCTAATCAAGTTGATGATATTTATATGCTTGATGAGATTAATAAAGCTGCTTCTGATTTATTTAGAGTATTAAATAATAAAGAAGGAAAACCAATAGAATATAAGAAAAAAGTAGAAGACGCTGTTAACAATTATCTAGATACTTTAAGAAATGTTCTCACTGATAAAAATGGTGGATATTTCAATGCCATGACTAGTATTACTCCTCCTAATGCGGCGGCAATGAAAGCTATTGGTATTAATAGAAGTACTACTTCTTTTACAGATTCTAGTGGACAACAAGTACAAAACGTAAATGATTTTTTCCAAAATACTGCTTTTATAAGTATACAACAAGCTAAAGATATGTTAAGAGCTATTGGCCTTGAAGGGGACGAAAATAAGAATAAAAGGCAAGTTCATCTTCAAGAATTAATGAATTTAGCTAAAACTGTTAAGGTTAAACTTGAAAAAGAAAAGGTAGATAAAATAAATGATTGGGCGGCTAAAGAAGAAAGTTTAGAATCATTTAGGACAGTTGAGAAAGAACTTATAGATGCTATTATTAAACAAGTTACTTTTAATGAAGATTTTTCTCAGGAACAACAAAATTATTTAGTAGAATTTTTCCATCGTTATCCTTCTATTGATGGCTTAGATGAAGTTCTTGGTAAAGTAATGGTAAGAGAAGGATTAGATAATGGAACTATTCAGATGGGTCAAGGATTAACTGAGAAGCTAAAAGGAGACTATGACGGAGATAAAATCAGAACTTGGCTTGGCCTTGGCGGTAATAAAGGAGATAGTTTTAATGAAGAGCTATTTGCTAGAACAGAACAAGGTAAACGTGCTCTTGAATCTATGTTCTCTAAAATAGCAGTAAAAGTATCTAGAGGTAGTGCAAATGATTCTAAAGATATAGTATTTGGTTCTGTTTTAGAAGATTCCGAAGCTCAGGCTTCTAAAGTACAAGATTTAATGACGGCTCTTAAATCTAAAAAATACACAGGTTTAATGTCTAAGTTTAATAAAAAGAATATCGGTTCTCTTTCTAATAGTGCTAGTGATTTAAGGGCTTTATTATATGATACAGGATTAGATGAACGTGGTATTGTAGCAGGTAACGTTGATAGTTTAAAAAATGCGGCTTATAGTGCTTTACTCCGTATGGTATTTGAACAATTAGAACAAGATAGTATTTCTTCTAAAAAGATTTCTGCCCGTTTAATTGCTCATGCTGAAAAGGTTGCAAAAAAGAATGGATTGGGTAATAATTTAGAAACTTATGAAAAAATTGTTACGGATGAAATTTCTAAATTAGCTGAATTAGTTTATGGTGGTAAATTTGAAGAAGCAATAACAAAAGCTATTAATATTGGAATTTTTGAAAATGGTGAAGTAGATTTAGGCGGAGGTAAAACAGGAGTTATGGGGTTAAGTACGGCTAAAGCTCGTGCTACTCTAAACACTCTTGCTGTAGCTTTTGGAGAAACTGGTGAACAAATACTAAAAGAAATTGGTGCTGTAAAAGATGAAAGTGGAGATTATTATACTGGAGTCCAACAATCTGGTTTATATACCATTTTACAAAAAGCACAAGAAAATTATTATCGTAGAACTGGAGAAAAAATTCAGTTTGCTCGTAGAAATCATAATGTAAATAATCCGACTCATAATAGAGCTAGTGCAAGATATACTGATATTCTTGATTTAATGGCTCAAGGATTACCCCGTGCAACTACTTTAACTCCAGACTTTACAGGAAAACAATTTAATCCTGAATTAGAATTAAATAACAGAGAATTAGCAGAAAATGTAAGGAGTCAGATAAAACAAACAGGTGGTATTGAAGACCAATTTAAAGATTATTTAGCTAGACAATTAAGTGGAATGACTGAAGATGAACAGCTAAAATTTGCTGTAAAAATTCTTCCTGAGTTTGAATTAGGACAAGAAGCGGCGGCTCTAGCTAAATTAAATAAGTTAATTGGAGAAGACCATATTAAAGCTGTTCAGGCGGCTACTCAAGCAGAACAAGGTAAAATAGCTGTCTCTGGGAAATTAACTACTCAATTAGGGAAAGAAGAACAAGCTATGGCTGATGTTAATGCTGAGGCTAAAAACGATAATGCTCTTTCTTTCCTCCAGTACAGAGCACAAATAGGTTATCAACCTCCTGAATTAGAAAATGTAGAAGTAAATAATAATGGTGGATTTATTAAAGATAATAATGGTAGAAAAGTTGATTTTACTCCTACTTCTATTAATCGTTTATTGGTTCCTTATACTGAAGATGCTAATCAAAAAGCTAAAACAGATTTTATAAAAGAACTGATTAAAAGAGGAGATACCTATTCTGATATTGAATTTACTACAGAAAATATATTTGGTACAGAAGAAAACTTTAAAAAGGCTCAATTAAATGCTGGCGCAGATATTATTGGACAAATAAATCACCTTATTATAGAGAATATAGGTAAAAGTGGAAAAAGTATTGCAGAATTATCTTCTATAAGTCCAGAAGATTTAATGAAACAATATTTACTTAATGATACTAGATTGGCTCCGCTTCAAGCTGGTATTAATGAATTAGGTATTGATTTAAGAGAATTACATGTTGGGGACAATGCTAATTCTTTAATCCTGGGGATGAAAGAAGCTGGATTAGAATTTACTGGATTAAGTGAAGAGGTAGTTGCTTTAAAAATAAAATTAGCAGATGGTACAGAAAAGGTTATTGGAGCAATAACCGATATGATTTTAAGAGATTCCAATGGTAATTTAGTAGTTGGAGATATTAAAACCACAGCTAAAATTGCTGACCAAACTGTTGGACAACTTAGCATTGAAACTCACGCATGGGGAAAAGAATTAGAAAAAATTCAAGAATATGTAAGACAAAATCCTACTGGAACTAAGTACGATGAAAGAATAAGTAAAATATTAGGGAAACAAATAAATGACCAAAATAGAAGTGATATTCTTAATACAAGACTAAGAAATACTGGTGCAGTACTTCATATGAGAAATGGTGTAACCAATATAGTAGAATCTCCTACTATGAATACTACTCAGTTAGGTCATTATATTGGTTTTGCTGATAGGAAAGCAAAAGGTTATGCTTTAGATACTCTTGATGATATTAATTCTAAAACTTTATTTAATGGTGGGATTTCTCCTTATGGTGGATACAAAGGTTATAGTGAATATGGAGAAATGGCACAAGAGTTTTCTACTTTAATTCCTGGACCTTCTACTGATAAAAGTGTATTAGCTAATTACTTTAGGAATCAAGAAAAAGTTGATGCTTATAAAAAAGAAGTAAGAAAAGTAAAAGAAGATATACAAAGATTGTCAAAAAATAATGCAACTGGGGAAAATGATGTAGAAATTAAAAAACTAGAAGAAAAGGAAAAGAAGCTAGGAGAACTTATAGATTCTTATAAAGAACTTAGAGGCGTAATGGATATAGCTTATCAACGTGATGAAAAAGGTTATTACGTTGATGCGAAAGGCGACCGTATTAAGGATGAAAATGGAAAAGAAATAGATGAAATTAATACGAATGCTAATAGAAAGCTAGTCCAAGAACAAGGCGTAATTCAACAGCTAATATATAAGAATAATACTACTGGAATTAGAGCTGATTTAACCGAAGCTGGTAGGCAAAGTTTCCAAATTCAACAGAATGTTGCTAAGACTAAACAAGACCTTGAAGTTTCTACGGAAGAAGAAAAGAAACAAGTAGATTTAGCTAAAGAATATGTTGCTAATCAAAAAGAATTAGATAAACTTAATGAAGAAGCAATTAAAAGGCAACAAGATATTGATACATTATCTGCTAAAGAAAAAACTTTTGGATTAAGTGTACAAGAAATAATAAGAAAAGAAGATTTAACAAAACAACAAGAAAGTTATAGTAAACGTATTACTGAATTAGAAAAAAGACAAGAAGACATAAAAAATTCTGGTTTTGACTATGAAAATGAAACTTTTAATGGGAAATCATTAAATAGTGAAGCTGGAACAATAGTATTAAAAGAAAAAATACGTCTTGCTAGAGAATATGGAGAAGAAGTTAGAAGACAGCAACAAGAAGAGGAAGCTTTAAAACAAAAGAAAATTGAAAATGATAAAAAAAGGTATGTAGAATTATATAAACAAAGAACTAAATTAATTTTAGATAAACAAAAGACTAATTATGATAAAGCTCTAGTTGATACTGATACTGAAGAAGGTAAAGCCAAACTTGACGCATATGAAAAGAAATTAGTCTTATTAGAAGAAAGATTAAGTGAAACTAATGATGAATTTGTAGAATTAACAAAGAATTTAAAGAGCTCTGGAAATTTAAAAGAAATTTTTAGTACAGATGATTTTCAACAAATTAGATTTGAAAGAGGGAAAACATCTAGTGAAAATACAGGAAATTATAATACTGAACTAGCTAAAAGAAAAGATAATGCAGAAAAAGTAAGTTCTAAACAAGCTGATAATTATATTAAGCAAAATGTAAATAATTTAAAGCAAATTCAAAAGTTAGAACGAGATATGGCTAGAACTCAAAAGCAATTAGATTCTGCTGATGAAACTCAAAAATCTAAATACAGTAATTATTTACAATCTTTAGCAAAAGCTAAAGCTATACTAGAAGCTCAGACCTTACAATATGATGCTCAAAACGGTATTTTAAATGGTATTAAATTAAGTGATGAACAAAGAATTGCTTATGAAACTAAAATAAGGTCTATGAATGCTACTCAAGCATTAGAGCTTGAAAAGATTAATTCTAGTTATAAAGCACAGTTATCTTTAGTAGACCAATTATTTAAAGCTCTTAGAGGTACTTTTGCAAACGTTAGTTTATATAGTGTTGTTAATCAGGCTCTTTGGGAAATTAGAAGTCGATTCCGTGAATTAATTCAATACACTAAAGAACTTGACTCAGCTATGGTCGATATTCAGATTGCTAGTGGTATGGATTTATCTACTGCTAGAAAGAATATGATTGAATTAAATGAATTAGCTAGAGAAATTGGAATGACTACTAAAGAAATGGCTGAGGCCCAAAATGACTGGTTACGTGCTGGTTATGAGGGAGCTGAGGCTATGGACCTTACTAGGGCTAGTGCTTATTTAGCTCAATTGGGTATGATAGAAACTGCGGATGCGACAAGTTACTTAATTTCTAGCTTAAAAGGCTGGAAACTTGAAGCTAATGAAGTTATGAATGTTGTTGATAAACTTGTAAGTGTTGATATGGCGGCGGCTATAAGTGCTGGTAAAAAATGGAAATTGCCAGAACATATAGAAATATATGGGAATATGTAATAAATATAAATTATAAGAAAGGAGGGAAAGTAATGTTATTAACTAAAGAAGTTGAAATTAAAGTCGCAGGGAGAACATTAAGAAGATATAGGGATTTTGGCTATAAATGTAATGTAGGAGATAACATTTTGGTAAAAGTAGAGCATTTACCAAAATGTTCTCATATAAAAGTGCAATGTTTATGTGATTATTGTAAAGAAAATATAAGTGAAAAAACTTATGATAAATATAATAAAGAAAGAGAAATTGTTTCTAAAGATTGTTGTACTAAATGTGCCAATAATAAAAATCAGGAAATTTTTGAGAAAAAATATGGGGTAAAGTCTCCTTTACAATTAGAAAAAATAAAAGAAAAAACAAAAGAGACTAATCAGAAAAAATATGGAGTAGACAATCCAACTTTAAATCCTTTAATAAGACAAAAACAAGAAAAAACTAATATAGAAAGATATGGTACTCCCAATCCTTTAGAAAATAAAAAAATAAGAGAAAAAATAAAAAACACTATGATGGAACGTTATGGAGTCGAAAATCCTTTTAGTAATGGGCCAATAAGAGAAAAAAGCTATTATAAAACTTTAATTACTAAAGCAAACAATAATAATATATCAACTAGTAAAGCTCAAGAATATTTAGGGAAATTATATAATGCACAATTAAATGTTGTTTTAAAATATTATGCTGTTGATTTATATTTTGAAGGAACAAATATATATGGAGAATATGATGGTGGAGGGCATTGTTTACCTGTTAAATTAGGACAAATGACAGAGGAAGAGTTTAATAAAAAAGAAATGCAAAGATATCATATTATAAAAAGAGCAGGATATAAAATGTTTAAAATAATTAATATGACTTCTAAAGAAAAACTTCCTTCTGATGAAATTTTATTGCAAATTAAAAAAATAGCTTTTGACTATTTACAACAAAAGGGGCATAATTTTATTGTATTTAATATAGACGATGAAATAATTAAAACAAAAGTTAATACATATTCTTGGGATTATGAAACTCCTTTCGATGAATCAATAGAAATTATATGAATTTATTACATATTTCAGAAATAACCCAAATCGGTAAAACACTATAATTAGATTATTGTCAATACCGAGTTAATCTTATTAATAGAGATAATGTAACGACTGTTGGGGTTTACATCCTATTAGGATGAAGATACAGTCTGAGCTATATAGTAATATATAGAGTTTAGGTCAATGGTATCCAGACCATTTAAAGAAGAACCTAAACCGCTAATTTTATAAATTAGTCAGTAACTTATTATATATAAAATAAGTGAAAGTAACAGAATGGATTTAGCAGAAGCGATAAACTACTTGTCCGTCTTAAAAGTAATTTTAAGATTGATTTCTATTTAATTGCTGGGAAATCCTTAGAGCTATTTTAACTAAAACAGAAAGATGAAATAAGCTTATATGGAATAGTTTAAAAATAAAATAGATTGGATAATCAGCAACAAAGCTCCGAATAGGAGAATGTTCAACGACTATGGGGTAGCTCCCCAGTAGGCATAAGCCGAAAAAGTAGACTTTATTATTAGATAATAAATGAAGATATAGTCTGTCTTTATATGAAAATATAAAGGTTATAATAAACGGAGTAGAGCTAACAATTCAGCCCAATTATCAGGCGTTTCAATGAATAGATATATTGGAATGCTAACTACTGCGGCAGATATCACACAAAAAGCTCCTGAGTCAATAGGCCAAGGATTTAATACTTTGTTTGCACGTTTAGGAAATGTAAAAGCTGGTAAATTTGTAGCCTCTCAAGAAGAGGTGGATTCTGAAAATTATAATGAAGATGAATTTGAATCTTTAAATGATATTGAAAAAGTTTTAGATTCTGTCGGAATTAAAATGCGTGAAAATTATGGCACATGGAAAGAGACTGAAGATTTATTAGATGAAATTGCCGAAAAATGGGACAAATGGGATAAAACAACAAAAAATGCAGTTACGACTACTTTAGCAGGAACTAGACAAAGAGAAACTATACTAACTCTTCTTGAAAACTATGACCAAGTATCTAAATATGAACGTATAGCTGAGAACTCTTATGGCACCGCTCAAGAGAAGATGCAAGCCTATACAGGTTCTATTGAAGCCTCTCAAAAACGTTTGCAAGCCGCTATGGAAAGTTTTGCTTTAGCTCTTGAACGTTCTGAAATAATTGAAAAATTTTATAATACTTTAGCATTTGCTGTAAATAATATTCAATCTTTTGCTATAGCAATTGCTGGATTTTTAGCCATAACCAAGGGAAAAGAACTTTTCTCTGCTGGGGCAAATGTTGTTACTGGTGCCGGTATTCAATTAAGTAATTTAGGCTTTAGAATGTCTGAATTTATGACTCAAGCTAATCAAGTTGATAATTCTGGTAATCGTACTGGAGTTTTAAAAACAGCAGTAAGTGGTTTAACTTCTGGTATTAAAGAAAACTATTTAACTCAAGTTCAAGCTCGTTATATGGAAAGTTTGAGTAGAAATGCAATTAGTTTAGATGATTTAACAAAACAGAATTATATTAATTTACAAAATGCTATTTTAGCTAGTGATAAGCAAGTTGCTCATATAGGATTGCAAGCTCTATTATTTAATGGAGAAGAACAAGAAGCAGAGCAATTAGCAAGAGAATTATACACCAATGAACAAGCTATTGCTATAAAAGAAGCACTAGTTAATATAAGTAAGATTGATTTAGATAAAAAAGCCGCTGAAATTTTTAAAGAAAACCAACTTGAAACTATGGATGAAGCATATATTCAAGCTCTAAAAGAACTAATTATGGCTAGAAAGAAATTAACACAAGCTACTTCTGCCAGTGAAAAAGCTGAATATCAAGCCGCTCAAAGCGTAGGAGCTAATTATGCTGATGCTCAAAAAAGACCAGGAGCATTAAGTACTTTTGTTGCTGGCGGGGCTTCTATATTTGGAAGTATTATGGGTGGTTCAATTGGAGGCGAATTTACCAAGAATAAATTTGGCGAAGGGGCCACTGTAATTGGAGCCATGCTTGGTAGCCAAATTTTATCTAAAGCTGGTAGTACTTTAGTTAGTGGTGCGCCTAAATTATTAAGTACATTTACTGGAGCTTTGACTTCTGGTGGCGGAATTACAGCCGCTGTTTCTACTTTATTTAATCCAGTAGGGGCCGCTGTTTTAGCTTCTGTTGCCGCTATTGCGGTAGCTGTAAAACTATTTATAAATAATCAGGCGGAAAAAGAACGTCAAAAATTATTAGAAGAACAAGCTAATGCTTTTCAGGAAGCTAGTACTAAATATCAAGATTTGCTTTCTGTTTCTATAGATGCTAGTAAATTTGATGAATTAAGTAAAGGTGTAGATAAATTTGGCAAGAATGTATCTTTGACAGAAGATGAATATAAGGAATTTTTAGAAATTAATAATAAAATAGCTGAACAAGCTCCTAGTTTAGTATCTTATATTGATGAACAAGGTAATAAATTTGTTAGTGCTTCGGAAGGTTGTAACACTTTAACTGAAAGTATTGAAAATTTAATTAAAATTCAACAAAGAGAAGCTGACCAAGCTCTTACTAAACCTGAAACTTTTAATGAAGCTTGGAATACAGCTAAAGATAGTTGGAGTGAGAATAAGGAAAAATATGATAAACTTAAAAGAGATTCTGATTTATTAAGTAATTATTCCATTGGAGATGGATATTGGGAAAGAGGCTATTTTGATGAAGATTCTTGGGATGTTAAAAATAACAGAAGAAAAAGGGATAATAAAAAGTTAATTAAGTTTAAGGGAGAAAATAATACAGAAGCTCTAAATAAAGCTATTGAATTATTAGATAATAATGCTATTAATTATAAAACAGATTATATAGCTGAGGATGATTCTTGGAATATTTTCTTAGATGAGCAAGATTTAACTAAAGCAGAAGATGCTTTAAAAGATTTTGTTAGTACTTCTAAAGAAGAAATGAAACAGTATCAACAAAGTATGAATGAATCAAAAGATTCTCTTAATGATTTTATTAGTGCTATGATTAGAGAATTAAGTGCAGGAAATAAAGAATACTGGTCTGATTTTGATACTGAGGGTTTTAATCAGCTTACTGATGAAGAAAAAGGAATAATTAGAACAAAATTAACTGATTTAATTGACTTTAGTGATATTGACCCTGAAAGCACAGATGGAAGAGAATATATAGCAAAAGTAATTAATAATATGCAACAAGCTCTTAATCAAGATGAAAACGGATTAATTATGAATTTTGGTTTTGAATATAATGGAGAACAATCTTATAAAGAGTTTGTTAAAGGCAGAGAAGATTTATTAAGTAATATTATTAATTGGTTAAGGTCTGCTGGATTTGAAGAAAATCAAATTAAAGATTTTATGGCTGGAATTGGATTTACTTATGTCGGGACTAAAGATTTAGAAAATGGAGATAAATTAGATATTAGTGATTTTAGTGATGATAAAAATTATATAAAGAAAATTAATGAAATTGGAAAGTTAGATTTTAATATTGAAGATGCAGGTTTTGATTACACCATAGATGAATTAAAAGAAATTTACGAATGGCTTAACAGCATAAAAGATACCTATCCTGGTCTTATTTCCGAAGAAGAAGTATTTAACAAAATTGTTACTTCAAAATATGCAAAGAAATCTACTAAAGAATTAGCCAATGAGTATAAAAAATTAGGAGAAAACATTGAAACCTTATCTGCCTCTGAACAGACCAGAACAAAATTAATTACAGACCAATTAGATAATTGGAAGCAAAAATTGGGAGATGCAAGTGAAGGTTACGATAAAATCTTAGCTAAGATAGAGAGAATGCCGAGTATTGATAATTTAGGTATTGTAGATGAATCTCCAGAAGAAATTCAAAATCGTTATGCAAAGTATGAAAAGATTAAAGAATATTTAGATAATGAGTTTAAAGGGGAATGGGATTTAGATATTCTTAATGATGTAGTCTCAGATGCTAGTTTAGCTCCTTTTGTAAATGATATTGAAGTACTAAAAGCAGAACTTAATACAATACCAACAGAATTTAATGAAGTTTATAAACGTGCTATTGCTAATGCTATGGGACAATCCGAGGGTGGTTATAAAGCTCTATTGGGTATGCATAGCGATTTAGTAGAAAAAATGAACAGTAATTATAAAGTAGATTTAACTCAATATAAATCATTAGAGCAAGCAAAAAATGCTGTAAATGCCCAGGCATTAATCTATATGCAAGATGAATGGAAAGATTATGTCAGCAATCTTTCTGTAATATATCAACAGGACTTAAAACTATTCCATACCGCTCAAGAAAAGAAATTGGGCATGTTAGGTTTAATTATGACTCAACTTGGATTAGCTTCTAATATGGAGGAGGGAATGTCCAAAGCATCACATATGATTGCGGCAGATGCTTTAGATAGGAGAGGACAAGGAGATAAAAACTCCTATAAAAATGCCGAGGCTCATTTAAACAACTGGCTCATGAACACATGGGCAAAGAAAAATATTGATAGCGCTAAAGCTCAAATGGATGCTTTGATGGCGGATATTACTATTGCTGACATTGATACAGGGAAATGGGGGGATAAATCCTCTTCTGGTTCCGGTTCTGGCTCTTCCTTCACAGACGACCTCATGCGTGACCTTGACACCTTAAAGAAACTTGACGAACTAATTGATAAAGAATATGAAAACTGGCTTAAATGGAATGATGCAATTAAGACCACTACAGATTCTTTAAATCAAGCCACATCTTCTGCTTTAGATACTGCTGTAGCTATGGGAGACTTCTTAAAGAGCGATTACTATGATAAGAAGGGTTCTTCTCTTGACGCTCTAATTGCCGCAACTGAGGCCGAAAAAGCTGAATGGGAAGCTCTACAAAAGAATGGTAAGTATTATAACTTTAAGGGAGAACAGATTACTACTAAAGAGTTCCTTGAAACTTCTATGGACTATGAGAAACAATTAATTGAACTAAAGAAGCAACGTTTTAATTTAGATGATGAATATTACGATGATTGGTTAAATACTCTTAAACTCCAGAAAGATTTAATTGACGGAGATGAAAAGAGATTAGGTATTTATGAAGATTATAATGATTATTTAGCTGTAGACGAGAATTATAACAAGACCAAATTAGCTAATCTACAACAGCAATTAAAGGTTGCTCAAGAGGCACTTTATGTTGCTAAAGTATCTGATAATCAAGATGAATACCTTGAGAATTTAAAGAGAGTAAGAGACCTAGAAGATGAGATTACTGATTTAATTTATCAACAGAAGAAAGACAGAGTTGATTTACTTGAGTCGATTGGTGTTTCTTATGCTACATTAATTGAAGCTCAGAAACAATTATTAGCTTATACTTATACTCAAGAAGACCAGATTGAAAATCAGAATAAGTTAATTGACTTATTAAAGCAAGAAAGAGATTTAAGACTTGAAATCAATGAATCTAACCGTAAGATTCTTGAACAAGCCGCTAAGTACTATGAAGGTAATGCTTATACCAGACCTGGAAAGTACGATGATACTGTAAATAAGAGAGATGAATTATTAAAAGCTGATGCAGAATTACTTTGGAGTGAATATCAAAAAGCTATTGCCAGAGCTCAAAATATTCTGAGGCAAGAAAGAGATGAAAATGGTAATCAGAGGTATACTGAAACTGAAATAAATATTAAAGCCGCTGAAGATGAAGACGCAAGGAATTTACTGGATAAGTATTTACAGACGATTGAAGAGAGAGGAAATCTAATAGTTGAAAGATTTGAGAAGAGAATTGCTCAGATTGATAATGCTATTAGTGATTTGGAAACAACTAAGGGTCAAGAATGGGGTAGTATGGAAGATATTAATCCTTATTGGGATAAATATGTTGCATTACTACAAAGTAAAGTTGCTGAGATTGAAGAAGTACTTCAAAATAGTTCCATACTAACCGACGAACAGATAAATTATTGGGTGGACCAATATAATTCTGCTGTGTCTGCTCTTAACCAAGCTAATAGAGATAGATTAAGTGAATTAACTCAATATAGTGAGAATCAATTCTCTGCTCTAGAAGATTGGATAGGAGAATATATAGATAATCTTGGTAAACTTAAGGATTTAGTTTCAGATTATTATGATAATTTACTTCCTGATTTAGAAAAAGAAATAGATGATAGACAAGATAATGTTAAACTACTTGAATTAGAAGCGCAATTACTTAACGCAAGAGAAAAACAGAGGGTAAACCTTTAAATATGCCCTCTATAAAGATAGCTAAATCAGTTAAAAGCCAGAAGTGGTTAAGACTGAGAAAAGACTTTGGATATTTATGTTGACAATTATAAAGTAATATGTTATAATAATAAATTAACTTAAAAGAAAGGAGGATAAGAATGATAGGAGTTTTTGGGATTATTTATAAAGCTACCTTCCCAAATGGTAAAGTATATATAGGACAAACAAGACAAACTTTAGAAAGAAGAAAAGAAAATCATTTACGTTATTTTAAGAAGAAAAAAGAAAATAAAAATAATTATGTTTTTTATAGAGCTATAAATAAATACGGATTTGATAATATAACTTGGGAAACAATAGATTATGCTAAAGACCAAAAAGAATTAAATGAAAAAGAATGTTATTGGATAGATTATTATAAATCTTATATAAAGTTTGAAAATTGTCAGGGTTATAATATGACTTTGGGTGGTCAAGGAGAAGCAAAATTTGGAACATTAAATGATAAACAATTAAGAGAATTTGGAATAGAATGTAAAGAAGGTAAATCTAATAAATATTTAAAAGAAAAATATAATTTAAAAGACAGAGAGTTCCGCAATTTGGTTAATGGAAAAAATTGGGGATATTATACTAAAATACCTTTAACTGAATGGTGTGAAGGAAAAGGTACTATTTTTAATCGTTTTCAAGTATGTAAAATAGTGAAAGATTTTAAAAAACATGGAGATGTTTTTCTGTTAGCAAAAGAATTAGAATGCTCTGCTAATCCAATAAGAAGAATTTTAAAAGGAGAAGTTTGGTCTAATTTTACTGGAATATTAAATAGTGATTTCTTTTATAGATATACTAAATACATAGGTCAATTTACAAGAGAAGAAATAACAGATATTTTATCATTAAAAAAGGAAGGAAAAACAAATAAAGAAATAGCTCAATTATTTAATGTATTAGAATCTGCTATACAAAGAATCACTAGTGGTGCTTCTTTATCTAATTTTACTAATGTTCAATATAAGTCTAGAGAAGAACAGATAAGAGATGGAACAATTACTAGTGGGAAATTAAGTAAAAAGCAAGTTGAAGAGATATATAAATTACTTCAAGAAAAAAAATTAACTGTTTATAATATAGCTTCAAAATTCAATGTATCTACAGAAGTAATATATAATATAAAAAATGGGCGAACTTGGAAAGAAATAACAAATCAAAAATACATTAGTAAAGAAGATAAAAAGAAAGAAAGACCGATTACTTCTTCTATAACATTAGAACAAGTTCAAGAAATAGTTAAAATATATAAAGAAACGAAGAAAACGCCAAAAGAAATATCACAATTGACTAATGTGAATCCTCATATAATTTCTAGTATAATAACTGGAAGAACTTGGGGAACATATACAGGAATAGAATTTAATCCTAAAAAAGATATAAAGACAAATGGAAAAACAATTTCTACTAACCAAATAGATACAATGATAGATATGTATTATAATCAAAATAAGAATTGTAAAGAAATACAAGATATTTTAAATATAGATAGAAAAGTAATTTGGTCTATAGTAGTAGGAAAAACAAGGTCAGCGTATACAGGTATAGTATATGAAAAGAAAAGAAAAAGTAAATAATAAAAAA
>NFYZ01013042.1_pt1 | contig 20318 bp, 29 predicted proteins | sample 1092561 | NCBI WGS metagenome assembly NFYZ01 (sample SAMN03609887, study PRJNA323583) | gut metagenome | isolation source: feces | host: Rattus norvegicus | place: Malaysia | collected 2013 | reverse complement strand
CCTTTATTTATATAAATCTTCTATGCTGACATCTAAGTAATCAGCAATTTTCAATAAGTTTCCGAATTTCGTTTCAAATAAATCTTTTCTATTTACCAAACTATGAGCTGATGGGTATGATAAATTTAAGTCTTTCGCCATCTGGTAAATACTAACGCTTTTGGTTTCCAGTAATTCTTTTATATTGTTTTGAACAATACCTTGAGAGTTTTCTAAGTACTCAAAGTATTTTCTAATTTCCCAGTAATCTTCAAGATCCATTAATTCCTTTTTATCCTCAAGAGAGATTTTATAACCATACCAACTACTATTTTGCTCCCTCCTAAGGGTAAACATATAAAACTCTTCCTCATATTCAAATACTCTAAAGCTATCATACACCAGATCTTCGTTGTGGTGTATATTCCAAACTTCTACCACATCATCTTTTATTTTTCCATCCGCTAATCTATAGCAAATGGAATCCCAATATATTGATTTCATTTTAATTCCTCCTTTTAATTTTGTGGGAGGATCGGCTCCTCCCTAAGCCTGTAACTATCCTAACATCTCATCTACAAGTTCTTTCCAATTCTTTGGTCCTGCTGCTAGTACTATTTCGCTTGGTGTAATCCTTTTCAACTGTTTTGGAGTTGCGTTGTTGTTGATGTATTCCAGAACCTCCAACATCATTTCGTTCTCTTTCGTTCTAAATACCTCTACTCTTTTCTTTTCAAATTCTAGTATCGCTGTAAATTCTTGAACTGTCATTCTCTATTCCTCCTTTTTCTATCTTACCTATATTATAGCATTAACTTTATATAATGTCAACCCTATAATACAAATTATTTAAAAGTATTTTCATCTCTTGTACTCATTGCAATTACTAGCCTACAGCCATTACAACAAAAATAGTTTAAAAATTCTTTTTTATTTTTTGCATAAAAAAATAGGCTATCAGGAATTATCCCAATAGCCTTATATATCCTACCCATTTTTAATTTTGTGATATTGGTTGTTCATTTCAAAAACTGCTGCTTCAACTAGATTCTCTAATTCTGCATATTCAAATCTATGTCCAAGTTTGCTATATAAAATTTCCATAACCTTTTCTTTCTTCTCTGCTCCCTTACCTGCTCCTATCTCCTGCTCTATTGCCTTAACTGTTACCTCTGCAACATTAGTAGCCTTATTATAGTTTTCTACTCCTATTTTGCCCTTTATCCAAGTTAAAACAAAGCCAGATAAAGCTATAAATACAGCCCTTACTACCAAATTAGCAACCTCTACAATAATTTCGTTAAACATATTTACCACTCCTTTACTTTATTTACCATCTAGCTCTAAAACCTCTTGTATCTACGTGAGTAAAGTTTCTATATTTCCCAACTCCACCTCTATTAAAAATTCTGTTGGCATGATTATATACGTTGTTTGCTGACATCTTAGTTGCTCTTATATCAGCAGCAGTACCCTTTACGTGTTGGCTATTTTTTACCCCTCCTACCCTCTTATTGTGAGCAGGACACCTATAACCACTATTGATAATTAAAGGCCCTGTTTTCCTTCTTAAATCCTCTAGCTTGACTAATAGATCTATATCCAACCTAACCTTGCCACAATGCTTACACCTAAATTCTCTTACCTTAAAATGCTTAACTTTCTTTGCTTTTTTTAACACGTTCCAAGTATTTTTCCCTGCTATCCCATCTACTGCTAAGCCAAAAGTTCTTTGAAATTCTCTTATGCCATTTCTAGTATTTTTCCCCATCAAGCCATCAATTTTTCCTACATTTATTCCTAATTGGTTGATTATTTTTTGTAGTTCTTTTATATTGCCATTTCCACTTTTGTTTAGGCCTAGTTTATTTCTAGTATTCTTCCCTACTATGCCATCTACTGCTAGTCCATTTTTACGTTGAAAGTTTCTTACTGCCTTGTTAGTACGCTTACCAAAGATGCCATCAACATTTCCTGCGTTGCAGCCTTTTTGATTCAACCTCCTTTGCAGTTCTCTTACATCATTTCCTCTACTGCCATTTTTCAATAATCTCAAAATTATTCTCCTTTCTCTAAATCGTCAATTCTGTGGTTAGCTACTTTCATTTTTTCCTCTAGAATGTATGTTCTTTCTATAACTGAATTGTGCTTGTCTACCTTTTTTTCTAGTTGCTCAAGCCTGTGGTTTGTCAGCTTACTTGATGCCATTATCCCTCCTATAGTTCCTATTGCTGACCCAACCAGAGCCATAAATGCGACTACAATTTCGTTTTCCATATAGCACCTCCAAATAAAATAGAGCCCTTTACGGCTCTTCTATTTCTTCATCTTCCTCTATTTCTGTCCATATTTCACTTTTTAATAAATTTATAAATTCTGTGTCATGTGCATCATATATTTTGATATTTTCATTATTTTTTATATCATCTACCAAGACTTTTGCATATTCCAAATGTACTAAAGCCAAGGTTTCGTCTATTGATTTTCTCCATTTTGTAGTATCGAATCCTACTGACTGCCAAAATTCTACTGTTGCTATTGCAAATTTCATTTATAAACCTCCTTTGCTACCTTTCTGCTTGGTAGTTTTGTAATATTTCTTCGTCTGTTAGGGCTCGGTTGTAGAGTTTTAGGGAGTGGATTGTATTATTTTCAACAAATGGTGTAGCGTGGTTTATTATATTGGTTTCAGTTATATCCTCTGGTGCTGGTGTCCATGGGGTGGCGGTGGAGCCTTTTTCTACCTTATAATTTTTGTAATATAGTGGCTGATTTAATGGTATATCATTAGAATAAATTCCTTGCACTCTAACCTCTCCATCGCCAGTGGCCTCAAAGGTACGATATATCTTACGCCATTCTTCTGACTCTAATAAGAAATGTGTCGCAACTGGACGTGACAAGCCCACGTGGCAAGATTCTCCTTTTGTCATAACCTCTACTGATTCTGTATAAGTTTCACCATCTTGTTTTTCATAAAAACTAAGTGTAAATGTTGACAACATATCTTGCGTATAAGGTTCTATTCTTCTAACTTCACTATATCCATCATGTTGAACATACAATATAGGGTATGTATGGACGTTGTTAGAAAATAACTTCACTCCATTCTGACTATCTTTTAATAAATTCCTCCCCCACTCATCCCCGTTTTCCGTTATTATTTTATCACCATTGAAGGCACGTATTTTGTTATCTATTTGAAAGGTGAAATTATCTGGATTTAATACCAAATCTGGTAGTTGAACATAATCATCCACCCCATCAAATCTTAACCCACCATCTACCCAGCCACTATCCTCTGTATAACCAAAATTCATCAGTTCCCCATGATTACCATTGCCACTTAGATCTTTCCATACATTCTTATACTTATCACCATTAGTTCTGCCTTTTGCATCAAACCATAAAACCAAGCCATCTTTAACAGGATTAGGATATACGACTTTTCCTTTGTGATATGCTCTTGCTATTTCTTTGTTTCCAATGTAAATTTTCTCACCTAACAAAATAAATCACCTGCTCGTTGTAGACCTCTAGTTGCTCATACTCATCCAAAGTGCCTGTCCATACCATAACTCTACCTACACCAGTTGTTTCGTTTAAATCAGTCATAACTCCATCTTCGCCCTTAAATTGTTCTGGATTTTCAATCCAACCACTTACTACTTTGTTATTTTCTACTCTTATTTCTTCTGCCTCTACCCTAGCATTCTCATTTAATTTTCTGGTGTTTTCATTGGCCAACCTCTCATTTTCTTGCACTTGTCTTATTTCTTCATTTGTGATACGTTCACCTTCGCCTTTGGACGCTTCAAGTAATTTTTCAAATAAAGGGTAGGCATCATGTCCTTCTATTGCACTATCTGTAACTAAACCTGTTTCAACTAATATTTTAAATTTCCTACTTGATATAATTGCATCATTTTTATACAGAATTAGTTCAGCGTATACGATACCTTCTTGAAGTATAATAGTTGGATATATAATCTGATACATTCCCTTTGTCATGTCAATTTCTGATACGTCTATTTCATACACTTCTTTATCACGTGGTTTTGCTCTCATCTTCATTGTTATCCCTGTAGTGTCAAATTCTTGGTTATTTTTTAAAAGTTGAATATCAAGCCCTCTTGATTTTGTATCTCCTTCGTTTGCATAGAATGTTTCTATTATATTGTCATTTATGTTAAGTTTTAATGACTGTAACCCTAAATCTTTTAATTCTGTCATATCACCACCTCCAAACTCAATTACCTTACTCTACTTCATTCATTCTATTTTCAATAATAGCTTCTAAGTTTGCTACTGCCTCACTTACGTTATCCTCTACTACTAGGAAACTTTCTTTAATATTTGTGTCTTTGAGATTTCCTTTATCATCACATATATCGTATGTGTATGTGATTCTACCACCATTGCGCGTTTTGATATATGCAAAGCTAGTTAGTATCTTCAAATTATTCACCCCCTAAAACATAATCAGCTAAATCGAATGTTAGTTCTTTTTCGACTATATTTTTAAGTTCTTCGTTTGCTTGTTTTTCTTCTTCGTTTTCTATCAAGTAGTCTATATTAGTTTCTTCTTCTTCTTCAAAGCTATCAGGTGTTTCAAGCCTATGATATTCATAGCCTTTTCTTTTAGCAGTCAAGGTCCAACCAAAATCAAGGTTAGGAGTGCCTTTCACTACGAAATACCTAGGGTTTCTTTCAATAGGTCTAAGTGTACCTTCACCATACTCTTGTATTTCAACGTGGTATTGCATGTCTGTGTTGACTGTTTCGTCAAAGATATCATCTGTGTGGATATAACAATAACCATCTTTACTAGTTTTTCCACTTCCTTTATCTTGAAAATAAGACTCTGGTGTCTCTAAAGAGTTCAGTAGCCTTTCACCATAGTGTTCTGTTTTTACTACTGCATTTTTACTACCGCTAACCCTAAAATCTCCATTTACAAATGTTTTTCTTCTAAGCCAAATTTCGTAGTTATCGTTAGGATAATCCAGAATAGGTGTTCCCCCACTTGTTATAATTCTAAGTCCCTTCCCAAGACCACCATTAAATTCTATTCTAAAACCTCCATTGGCTTGTTCTACAATTCTGCCTTGGTCACCAAAAAATAAATTCCTAGCATTATCTATTTTAGTATCATAATAAAACATAGTAGGTTCTTTAAATTTTATAGGATAGTTTGGAAAAGCTGAACCTAAGTTATTTTGTGCGTCAAAATCTACATATGCAGAATATCCTGTATCAGTTAAGTGCATGATGGAAAAATGTCCTTCTTTTCTGTGATTTATCCTCATGCCTGGCTTGTCAATATCTCCATATCTTCGACTAACTGAAAAAGCACCAACATTCATCGAATCAGTTGTTCTGCCTTCCCAGTCATAAAACATATAACTATTGCCCTTTAATTCAGTCGCTAAATAACCATCTTGGTAAGTTCTAAAGTCGCCCGATAAATGTAAATCTTGTCCATCAAATAGTAGTACGTAATCATCTGGACTATCTCCAATAAATAAGGTTCCATTTGTTAGGTCAAACCTTACTTTTCCACCTTGTAAAAGCCCTGTTTTTATAATCCCAGCATCTAAAGTACCACTCGTAATGTAATCAGCTACTATCTTACCATCTATGGTCATTGCAGTTCCAAATTCACCATTGTATCCATCGTTAGAAAAACCTATTCCATCTTTATTTATTCTCAAAACGTTCTTAGCAGTTTGTATATCATCAGTGTCCATGTAAAGAGTTTCATATGGTTTTCCTTCTGCATTAAACCTATCTATTTTATACCCGCCTTTGGAGCCAGTTATAATATCTGTAGCATTATTGATTGCTTTTTGCATAGAACTAGTCACAATGGATACTTCATTGTCAATGTAATCCTTCATTTTATTAGAGTTATCTGTTAGTTTATTTTTGAAACTGCCTAATTCAAGTGTTTCATATTTATCTTTGAGTACGTCGTATACAACTTTTATAACTTTAGCATCTACTCTAATGTCTAATTCTGACACGTTAACATGAATAACATCGTATAAATCAACCTGTTCCAATAACTTCAAATCCTTGTATTGTTCTGTTTTAGATAACTCTACAAAATCAACTTTATAATTCACATGAGGTTCATCTATTTTTCCTTTTTCATATAAATCCTTACAGTGTTCTCTCATTAAATCGTATATTTCTTCCATGTTTATTTCTTGTTCTTCTTCTAAACTTTCATATTCTTGAGGTAAATCTATACGTGTTTCTCTAACAACAGGATTTCTATATTTATTAATATTTTCTGAATCAATATATTTCTCGGGTAATGCGTGTACTACTTGATTTATGACCACAGTAGGATATAACCTTGTAACCACTTCTGTAGTATCTATATCTTCTTCTATGCCTACTAAGTTCTTTCCTAACCTAATTTCATACCCTCTATTCATACCACCCTGTGCCTTCATTCTTATATCAAAATTATCTCTTACTATTTCTCCACCCCAACGATTTACAAATGAGTTATCCTCATCGCCGATAAGTGTTTGAATAGGATTTTTTCTAATATAGTAGGCTGTAGCAGTATTATCTATATCAGAACTACCATTGAAGTTATGAGGGTATTGAGTATTGTTAAGTATTACTTTTATAGCATTAGAGCCAGATGTTTCCGTAGGTCTGATGTCCTCAATGAAATTATCGAGTAGGTCATACGTAATATGTCTTGCATATATCTTTAATCCTTGTAACGTCTTAATTACTCTATAAATCCGAAATAATTGCTTTCCTCTGTGTGTATTACATTTAATTATATTTCTCTCTATTATTTCCTTGACTTTATCACGAGGATATTCCATTTCTAACTCAAACATTCCATTTGCTTCTTCAACTACTTTAGCAGATATAGTATCTTTCAATGATATTCCTATATGGTTAAAATTTGTCTCAAATTCATCATATAAACTAATCAATATATCACCTCCTACAATGACCTCCAACATGGCATTATTTCTATTTTGCTTACATTACCTTCCCAATCTATGTTAATATCTCCTGTATCGAATATAGGAAAATTATCACTATAGAATTTATTAGATTGATTGAGAGTATCTCTGTACACTACTTGCAAGTTACTATCTATTGTTATTTCATTCTCTACATTCCTAAACTCATAAAAATCACTATTAATATTCAGTGTTATGTCTCCTGTACCATAAATAGTGATTTTTGGCTCAGCATAATAAGTACCAGGATTAACTAATTTTATTGTTTCTGTTGTAGTAATAACCTCTTGTCCAGAATCAAGATAGAAAAAAGGGTCAACTTTGAAAGAAACCCTAAAATCTTGTGTATCTCTTGCGATTTCTTGATAATCAAGTCCAGACATGACACTAGCATAGAAGAATCCTCCTTCGTCTATACTAGTACTTAATTTTCCTCTACCTCTTAGCCAACTATTTATGGTACTTATTCTTTCTAAATCTGTAACTACAACTATCATTTCTCTCAAGTAAGGTTTGTATTTATCTGTATGAATAATTAATTCTTCATTTTTGTAAGGTATTTCTACTACTTCAATTTGTTCTTCTGCTCTTTGCCTCCTCCCCAAATTAGACACGAGGAGGTCATAATCTTTACTATTCTTGTTGTTAAATTTAAACCAATGCATAATCATTTCCTCCTCTAGATTTAAGTTTTCTTTCTACTTCAAACTGAATTTGCTCTATTAAATCTGGTATATCTAAATCACTATCGTTATTGGTAAATTCTTCAATGTTTACTTTTACTATTACATTGCCACCATCTGTTTTTGTTTCAGTATTGGTAAATCCTAGTTTAATAAGAGTGTCAGCCAAAATATCGCTTAACTTCTCAATAGGGAGTATTGCTTCGTGTCCTGCTTCCCCTCCAACCATAGCATTACCTGAGTTAGGATTAAAACCAAACATGGTCGGCTCTGTAAGTATAGCCCCCTCTTTAAACCAGTCTACCCCAATTCTGGGCACACTAGGTGGTTTCAAAGAAAACTCACCTTTGATGGAGAATTTAGGCAATTTTGGTCTCTCTATTTTAGGAAATTTTAACCTTAGCCTACTGAAGAATCCTTTTATTGCATCTAATGCTCGTTTTATTGCATCTTTGGCGGCTTCAATTGGTTTTGTCATTGCTGTTTTGACGTTGTTGAATATTCTTTCTGTAGTTGACTTGATAGAATTAAATACATTAGTTACAGTTGATTTAATTGAGTTTACTATGTTTGTTATAGTTGTTTTTATACCATTCCAAACACTTGAGGTTACAGACTTAATGCCATTCCAAATATTAGTTACTACTGACTTTATTGCATTGAATACATTAGTGATTACTGCTTTAATTGCATTTACGATATTTGTAACTACTGTTTTAATGCCTTCCCATACAGTACTAGTTACTTTTTTAATTCCATTCCATATTTTAGTTATTATATTTTTTATTATGTTCATTACAGTTGTAATTACTGTCTTGACTGCATTAATTGAATTAGTTACTATGTTTTTTATGCTTTCCCATACTGGAATCACATAATCTTTTATACTATTCCAAATCGCCATCCATACTGATTGAATTACTCCTAGTACAGTTCCTATTATTCCTTCTATTATTGCTAGTGCTGACATTACTATTGACTTTATTATTTCCCAAGTCATTTTAAATGGCCATGTAACTACTTCCCAAGCACTTACAAAGAAGTTTGCTATTGCTGTCCATACTGTTGATATCAGATTTCCTATCCATTCTATTGAAGTATTAAATATGTTTTTTATACTTTCCCATAAATCACTTAAAAACGGTCCAATAGTGTCCCAGTTTTTATATACCACGTAAGCTAGAGCAGCAAATGCAGCAATTGCAGCAGTAATTAATCCTACAGGACTAGTTAGAAATGTGAAGGCACTGCCCACTCCACTCATAACTGGACCAATTAATTTACTTTCTCCTAACAGCAACCTTATATTTTCAAACAGTCCTATTATTCCACCACCAGCCATTAAACTGTCTGCTTTAAATCCAACTGCCATTATTCCAAAAGCAATACCTATGGCCTTTATTATATTTTCATTTTCTTTCATGAACTCTTTAAGAGATTGCCATTTTTGATTGAGAGCATCTATTTTTGGGGGTAGTCCTTGTAAAACTTCTGCCAATTTATTAAAAATATCGACAAGAAAACCATCTTGCATTTCCCCAAACTTAATCAATAATCCTTCCCAAGCGGATTTAACTGATTCGATTGCTCCACCTAATCCACCATCCATTATTTCTTCCATTTCCTTAGTGGCTCCACTTGAGTTTTGTATTGCTTCTGTCATATCGTTAAAGTCTTTTTCAGATGCATTGACTATTGCTAACAAACCACTCATGCCTTGTTGACCAGCTAACATTGCTGCTAGATTCGCTTTATGGGCAGGATGTAAATCTTTCATACTGTTTCTAAGATTAATTAAAACCTCATCAAAAGATAACATATTGCCTTCTGCATCCACAATATCAATTCCTAGCTCTTCCATCGCCATAGCACTTTCTTTAGTAGGTTTGGCTAACCTCGTTAACACTCCTCTTAGTGATGTTCCTGCTTGGCTACCTTTTATACCTTGATTAGCCATAAGTCCCATTGCTACAGATACGTCTTTTAAATCGTAACCTAAAGCACCTGCAACTGGACCTGCATATTTTAAGGTATCAGATAGTAATCCTATATCTGTATTCGACGCTCTTGCTGTTGCTGATAGGATGTCTACAAATTCTTCAGTTTGACTAGCCTTCATTCCAAATTGTGATAAACCATCAGCAACTATACTTGCCGCACTCCCCAACTCAATACTATTAGCAGTTGCAAAAGAGAGAACTGGACCTATGCCATCTAGGACTTGAGTAGTGTTCCACCCAGCACGTCCTAACGCTTCCATTCCTTCCCCAGCTTCTGTAGCTGAAAAGCGTGTCGAACGGCCAAGTTCTTCCGCTTTATCTCTTAACTTTTGATATGCTTCACCTGTTGCACCAGTTACAGCTTGTACTTTTCTCATTTGGTCATCGTACGTAGCATAAGTTGATATTATTTTCTTTTCAAATCCCACTAGGGCTTTTACAGAAAATGCAGCAATGATAATTTTACCTATATTTTTAAAAGCACCACCAATGGTCTTTTCAGATCGTCTAGCAGTATTGGTTACATTGTCTATCTTACTTGTTGCTCCTTTATCATCAATAGCTATTCTTCCAAATAAGGTAAAGAGATTCATTCTCTCACCTCCTACCTAATATACGTTCTGCTTTATTAATATTTTCCTTTTCTTGTTTTTCTGTCATCTTCATGTTTTCTTTACTGATTTTTTTCTTAGTTTTACTTAGTACTTCTTTTTTCCACTCTGGATAAGATTTCTCGTACACTTTGTGTAACCAAACTTGGAACAGTTGTTCTTCTTGCTTTTCTTTTTTCTCTTCCAGTAATTCCTTACCTAGAAATTGAACATACTCGGCAAACCTTATTGCCGACATACTTTTTATTAGTTCTAGGGGATTACTGTACCTTTTATATAAAACATCTAAAAATCTATACTCACCTATTTCAGTGATGAGTATAGTTGTTTGAAAAAAGCCTTAAAACCTTCTTGGGTAAACAATTCAATAATTAACATATTATATTCTGCAAAATCTAACTCTTTAATTTCCTTTTGAGTAGTGTTACACATATTTGCCAAAAGTTTATTAATATCATTCTGTACTTTGTCAATGTTTACAAGTATTACTTCTAGTGCTTTTGCAAATAATTCAGCACCTACTATATCTATTTCTTCTTGTGATAACTCTTCATCAGCATATTTCCCTCTTTGTTTTTCTACATATTTTATAGCATCACTAATTTCTAATTTCGCCACTATAGGTAATAATAAAAATGTATCTTGACCATTAAGTTCTCTCATTTCTAATTTTGCCATTATTCATCATCCTCCAATTAAAATAGTAATAAAAAAGATAGGACAGTATTAATTGCCCTATCTCAAATATTAAATATCTGTTTCATCACCACTAGTAGTTTCACCACTAGTAGTTTCAACATCTGGTATCGGTGGGAAATATATTCTTGCAGGTAATTTCCTATTTGCAACTTGATCTGCATCGGCGTGAGCTTGGAACTCCATAGTTATTACTGCTTCATCGTCATCTTGTGTTTCTGCTTCCAAACCACTTGTGCACAATGCATTATCCAAAATAACGATAATTGGTTGTTCTGTTCCTGTCATCGTACCAACTAGACCAAGATTAGGCACATAGTCAGCATTTTCTAATTTCCCTTTTCCTTCAATGACTTTATAACCTTCGGGTGCTTCAGTAGTTTCAGCATCTCTAATGGCTCCATTTATTGCCATTCTTATATTTTCAGCGGTAATTTCTTTCACATTTACTTCCAACATTGCATTAGAAGTTTGTAGAACCTTCTGTCCAACTGCTGCAACAAAAACACCATCTACTTCTATTGTCCTATACTCTTGTTCAATTGTTAGCTTATTACCTTCGTTAGTTGCCCCTAATAATTCACCTGTCCACTCATCGGTCAAATCATCATACTCTAAGTTCGTATAGATCGCACCAGCATCTATCCAATAATGAAGTGGAGTGGAACTTGTATAACCAGTTTTTTGTAAACCACTCATGTAATCACTCTCCTATTCATACATTCTAATCACATAATTTAATTGACTTCGCATTATATTTTTATCTTCATCGGGAATATTATTTCTCCATGTAATATCCCTTTCTACATCAAAAAAAGGTATACCCCCACGATATACCTCTCCTCTTATTTCTTCATCTACATTTTTTATTATATTTTCTATCTCTAAGTCCTGATCTACTCTTCCCCAAATATCTATTTGTAAAGGAACATTTGTTCTGTTTTTATTTACATTCGATTGAAAAATGTTAGGTGTTTTATAGACAATTTTAACGTCATCTATTACTGCTTTTCCTTCTTCGTTTCTTTCTAGATTATCTTTATAGATATCTCCATTTTGAGATAATTTTTCATATATCCATTTATAAATTTCAACCACTTTATCACCTCAAATCTTTAAGGTGTTTTTCTAGTATCATTTTAAATTTATTAGTGTTTTGCGTTAAAGCGTCCCTTAAAAATGGCTGACTCCTTTGCCTGGAAGTACCCTCATGTACGTATATACCATAGTCTACTTCTTTAGTAACTCCCACATCTACATGTTTTTCTTTTTCATTAGTTCTATGAGTTTGGGCCCTTCTCAATTTTCCTGTGTCAACAGGTGTCCTTAATTGTGATTCAGAAGTTCCTACAATTCCAATTTCATTTAATGAATTAGCTATTAATTTATCCAGTTTACTTTTAACTTCCTTACTATTATCTTTAAACGCCATTAATCATCAACTCCAAATAATCATCCCATTCGATTATTTTTATTATGTCATATTTCTTATTACGATATTTTATAAGGTTGGTGTTTATATTTATGTTTTCAATATCCATAAAAATTCTCTTACTACATTCAATATTAAATCCATAATCTTTTCTAGCTTCTTCAGAAGAATAAGGTTGTACATCTACCATGATAGTTTTTAGTAATTTTGGTGGTTCTGTTCTTATTTTCCCTATTTCATCTTTATATGTTTTATCTTTTTTCCATATCTCAATTTCCTTGTTATAAAACATTTAATCACCACATCCTTACATAAGGTTGGGGTAGTAAATTTGCTATATCATCAGTAATATAAAAAGCTGTGTTTTCCGCGTAAGTAACGCTTCTATTGCCTTGTGTTATAGACTTTATATTGTTAGAACTTTTCGTTTCATACGCATTAGTTACTATAGCAATTATTGCATCTTGAAAGTTCTCTTCAATATATTCTTTAGTGTATTTTTCATTATTTAGGTAGTTTTGTATTGTTGTTACAGCCCTTTTGATATAAATGTAAAATATGTTATCCTTGGAGTTATCTGTTATACCCAATAGGGTTTTTATATCAACTAGCATTTTAAAACCCTCCTAATAGGAAATAGAGGGAAATTATCCCTCTACACCTGCATCTTCTTCAATCTTAAATTTAAACTCAGCTAGATATACATTTTTCTTCTCTTTAACTCTCTTCCACCTAGCACCAGTCTCTAATTGAGCATTAGTTGGAGAAATTAAATCTGCAGGTTCATTCCATTGTACTCCTAGAGGATGCATAACAAATTGCTTTCTATTTATTAGAGCATTATCTCCCATACCTCTGTATGGGTTTCTTGCAATTTCTACAGGTACTATACCATTCACAGACTCAACGAAACCAAAGGCTCCTGGTCCATACATATACATAGAGCCTATTTTTGTAGTGAAATCGAATGGTGTTGCATCATCAACTATTACTCTAGCCATCAAAGGTCTATAAGTCGCAATAGCACCCTTACCATCACTAGTTGGTATATTCTCTATTTGGTCCTGCTTCAACATATAAGCATAAACTTGACTGTGTACTACTATTGCTCTTAAATTATCCGCCGCATCCCCTAAAGCAAATTTAGTATCTATAGCATCACTTGGATTTAGCAAGGCCCCAGTTCCAGTTTTATCACTTATATCATTTACATGATCTGTTAGGGCAGTAAACACACCTTTACAAGTAGATATTAAAATCTTATTGTACTCAGTTGCCCAGTAATCAGATACTGAATCAGATATTCTATCCATAATATCGTCACCGGATAAGATAGATGCTAATTCATTTTCCCCCCAAGCGTTAACTCTAAATTGCCTTCTAGCCAAGTCATTAGACGTTGTTATACTATTGATGTCCATATCCTCATCTTCAGAAGGAATTTGAGAATCACCAGTAAGAGGTTTTGTAAAAGGCATAACTACAGTTTTACCGCCTTTTTCCAGTAATCCTCTCAAAGTAGGATCTTCTCTCATAATTCCACTTCTGTAAAATACGTTCTTTTCTACTGCTTTTTCAGCAGTATACTGTGCAAAATTTTCAGGTATAATCATATCTTTAAGTTTAGTAACCATTATTTATCTCTCCTTTTCTGCTATTTCTTTTAATTTTTTAGCCTTTTCTGGATCCTTAGTTTCCAGTTCAGCTTGTTCAGTTAGGCTCCATGTTTCAGTTTTATAAGGGTTATTTACACTTGCCCCTTCACCACTTGGTGGAGTGTAACTGTCTTGCTTTAACCTTTCTTTTACTTTTACTTCTAAGTTATGAGTAAAAGTTTCTTCAAAAGTTTCTAAATTTTTCAATGTAGTTTCTTCATTTTCTCCAATAAAATAATCTACCAAATCAGTTGGTAGATTTCTTTCTGTTGCTATTTTAAGAGCTTTATTTCTAAGTTTCTCTATTTGTGCTTCCCTCTTCATATTTTCCATTTCTTGTTTTAACTTCTTCAATTCTAAATCTTTTGGATCTTCCTCTGGATATAATTCTTTAATTTTTTCATCTACTAGTTTATCTAAATTATTCTCTTTCCACGTTTCTAAACCTTTATTTAAATGTTTATCTTTTAAACTATCTATAAAGGATTTAAAATCTTTATCCTTCTCTATTTTTCCCTTAAAAGTATCCAAACTACCGAATACATTCGCCAGTTCAGGGATATCTGTTATCTTATCATCATCTTCTAGTTTTTCAATTAATTCTAATAATTCTTTTTTAGTCATTTTTCATTACCTCCCATTTGCCCCTCTAACCTTGTTAAGACTAGAGACACAATTATTAATTTTAAGTATAATAAAAGCACTCTATTAAAGAGTGCTAAGTGAACTGTTCTATAATCCCACATATCTTATTGTAGTTTGCTATAACAAAAATCTTCATAAAAGGTATACAAAATATCATTTTATTACTATTACATATCTCAATTGTTGTATTTAAATCTGTCCCGGATTCTACTGCTAATTTATAATAAATTGCAGCAAAATCTTTTTTAAAACCTGATAAACTTTGAAATTGTTTTAAAGTCATACTATCACCTACTTTTTAGGTTTCCACTTGTTCCCACATTCTAAACACATCAATTCTACTTTACCACTACCAATACCTCCAGCAGCTAAACCTAGAGGACCGGCAATCAAAGCTCCCGCTGCAGCTTTACCCTTTCTAAATCCAGCTTTACCACCTTGAATGTTAGTAGATAAACATTCTGGGCAATAAATAACTCCCTCTTCTTCTAATTCTTGTTTCTTTATTTCCTTTGCTTTTAGTTTTTCGTTTCCACGTTCCCAACCCTCTTTAGCATCTTCTATAAACTTTTTAAAGATACTCATATTCTCACCCTCCCTGTTAACTTAATTTTATAACAGTTGAGGTTATTTTTCAAAAGTTTTCCTTAATTTATCCATTTCTTTTTGAATTTCGTTCTCTAACTCCATTCTCTTTTTAATATTTTTAAAATCAGTTTGTCTCAATTCCTTTTGCTTCTGTTTGATATAGTCATTTACATAGTATGCTGTGTAGTCATGCTTACAATGTTTACATTTAAAGTGTATTCTCTCTATATCATCTTTTACTTTTTTCAATTTAGGTTTTAATTTAAACCTACCTCCACATTTATCACAGTATACCATCTGTTGCTTCCTTCTCCTAAACACCATTTTCCTCCTTCCATTCCTCATAACTCATAAAATCAATATATTCTTTTGAAACATTATCTTTTCTAACAGAAGGTTCCCAATCGTCTATTACAGAAATTAAAACGGATCTACAAAAAGGATGTAGTGGTGGAATTGGTTTATCAGGATCATCTATATCAAATATTTTAGAATCATTTTCCTGACAAATTTCACTTGTCCTATCATCAAGAGTCGCAACAAACATCTGTCTCTCTATTCCATGTTTTTTGGCGAAATAATCATTAGCTTGACTTTGACATCTTGAAACTTCTGTCTCAACTAATCTTTTAGTATTAAACGCATTTTGATTGAATTTGTCCCTTATCACATTGTTTATGTTATTTATATTCGTTTTTCCTTGAAATAATTTATTTATTTCTTTTTTAAGTTCTCTTTCCAGTTGTTTTTTATTTCTCCAAAGTCTATCTGACCAAACTTTTCCGTCTATAGTAGAATTAATAATTTTTCTCATCTCTTTGTTTGAAAATCTCTCCATGTCAAAGTCCATACCAATGTTCATGGTGTAGCCATTTTTATAGTATTTTTCTTTAGTTACGGTTTTCAAAATATCATCTATAATTATTTTTTCATTCTTATATTGACTTTTACCAATATTGTTAATTAAATTTCCAAACTGTTCATTTAGAGATTTCCGTTGCGATTTACTTAATTTTATCACTTCATCTATAATTGTATAAGTAATTACTATTCTAGCAACTTTATTTAATAATTTTTCCCTATCTTCTTTCTGTTTCTTGTACATCTCCTTTGATTTTTCATCAGCTATTTTATATCCTTCTTTTTCATACTCAAGATACATTTCCTTATATTTTTTATTCATCTATACCACTCTCAAGCAATTCCTCACCAATTAATAGTTCTTCACTTTCCTTATTAATTTTATCCAACTCATTTTTGGGATTTTCTATAAAACTTAGTAATGATAACCCTGTTTCAGTAGACAACTTATCTCCTAATTGATTAATAATTTGTGCTGTCATTAAATCATCTTGAGGTATGTTTGGAGTAAACTTAATCTTAATATCTCTAAAATCATATTCTTTATTTTTAGTTAGTTTTAAGTATTCAAATAGAAATTTTAATCTTTCTTTTATGCAATCGGCTAGGGACTTTTGATTTAATTTACATTTTTCCTCTAGTGATATTAACCTTGACCTAAGAGTTAGTGAACTTAAATTCGACTGCATCTTTTCGTTATGATTAATATGACTGGAAACTTGATACATCTTATCTTCTAAGGTACTTAGTGTATTTTGAATAAAAGTATCATTTATATTTTTAATAAGCCATTCTATTTTTGCTTGAGGATTATTTATTTCCATAACACCTTTCTCTTTCATTTTCTCAATGTCTTCATCTTCATCGAATTGAGCTCCAAAAACAGTTAGATAAGCGTTTCTAAAATCTGATATTTCATTTGATATATCACTCAAATTAGTTTCATAGGCATCTTGTAGACCTTTTAAGTCCTTATATAAGGTATCATCTTTACCTTCATCTGATACTTTACAAATTCCAACAGGAACTTGTCTAAACCTATGGTTCCCTTTCCTTTGTACATTGATAAAATTTTCATCACTAGTGTAAATCCCTTCATTATCGTATATATCTATAAGTATTTCATCTTCCAATTCATACACATGAGCAAAATATTCAATATATCCAAACTGATTTTCTATATGGAACCCCATAGTAGGAGGAATAATTTTACTTGAAAAATCACCATTTCTATCAAAGTAATATAATTCATAGGCTAGTCCATATATAAGCATATTTTTAGCCAAATTTGCGTCATGACCTTCTTCCCAATGGTCCAAGTAATAGTCAATATCATTTACTATATCTTCATTTCCAGATTTAGAAATATAATTTATGTCATTTCCTACACTATAAGACACTTCTTCTTTAATAAACTTCTTAATAAAGTTCACATTAACCTTGAGATTAGAACGTTTAGTAAGGAATTTATATTCTTTAATTGCATCTGTATTACCTATATAATATTCATACATCTTATCATAATCTGATTTATTGAACTGAAATTCTTTATATGCTTCTTGTAATATTTCTTTATTCAATGTTTCACCTCCTAGAGTCCAAATAACTCCCTATCCAATACTCTTATTTTACTTATTGTTTCCATATTTCTTAGCTCTTTAACACATTCAGCTAAGCTATCTGGAGCATCGTCGTGTAGAGAGTAATCTTGTCCACTAAAATCCTGTACTTGTTTAATGTAGTCTTTATCCTTTTCATTAAATATAATCCTACCTGCATTTACATCATCTACAATACTACTTATTTTCTCATCTTTATTTTGCCTTTGCATTTCATTTATAAATTCAACATTTCTTTTTATTAATCTCTTATCTTTAAACATCAGTTCCTTAATTTTAAGTACATCGGTACCTTGATATAGGTTTTTCTCTATAACCACATGAGTTATATCAGGATATTGTTTTAGTAGTTCAATAACCTTCTGGCAGTATTCATTAAATGATAATTTTTCTATAATTCCTTTTCTAATATAAATAAAGCTGTTATCCGATTCACTCCCAACAGTAAAAGCAGAATAATCAGATCGTCTCGAAGTAGTTGATGCTGGATCTACTTGTAATATTGTTTTAGTAAAGTTTCTTTCTTCAATTTCATCAGGAGACATTACCCTAATTGATTTAAACCACTTTTCACCAATGTTTTCAGTATCGCACATTAATTCCTGCATAAAAGCAGTACGTTTCGTAAAATACTTTTCAGCTAGGTCATCACATTGATACTTTTCCCATAAAGTTGGAAATTGCATTTCATTATAATTTTTCAAGTATAAGTTTTTTAATTCAATAGTTCTCTCATCGTTAGATAATTTATCGTTAAGCAATATTTTTTTATACAGTTGCCAGTATTCATTATTATCAAAGTATTCATCTATATCAAAATCAACTACTTTTCTGTGAAATACTTTAAAAGTACTATCTTGTCTAACTGTATTTATAAAGTCATCAGGAGCAAGAGGAGTCCCTATTATCACAAATTTTGTTGCAGGACTTATTTTTTTACCATCTCTATATACAGCATTATCTCCTGATTCCTCAATCTCTGTATAATATTTCTTTACTACTTTTTCCTTAGCATTTTCCGTCAATATGTCCTTCTCACTCAAAATATCATCTAAAATAACCAATGTTGGTCTAGTACTATCATAGTTGGTACCCCTTACACTAGAACCCCAAGAATAAGCCTGTATTTTAGTGTCATTAGATAATTCTATTTCTTGTTTATTGAGAGTCCTGTCTCTACTTTCAACTATTAATTCACCAAATGATTTAATTATATATTCATTACCTAACATTTTCCTTGTATCACCAATAAACTGTATAGCATCAGATTCTTTATTCCCTATTACTATCGTATATTTTGATTTAGCATAGCAATGTTGATGACAAGTTAGGGCCTTATTTATTATTGTCGACTTTGCACTACCCCTTGGTAATATAAATAACTCTTTGTCCCATTCGTCATCTATAAACATTTGTTGCACCTCTTGCCAGATTTCCAAGTGAACATCTGCCAAGTTACGATTTTTATTATCTGGCTTAGCAACAAAAGTATCCTGGAGATAGTACATACAAAAGAATTCAAAGTTTCTTTCCCCAAGCCATACAGCAATAGAATTAGGCCCAAATAAATTATTTATATTACTAAGGATCATTTGTTCAGAAGAACGTGAAGGGTTTTCAGCAGATTGCTTTTTAAACTCAATTGTTAAGTATTTTAGAAGCAAATATCTGCTAAATTCCTCATTGGATTTAAATTCTATGTTATCGTATGCAATCAATTCCCTTCACCTCCTGGTTGATTATTCTACTTTTTCATATGTTGCATGGAATATATCTGGTTTACAAGGGTATAGTTCTCCTGCTATACCTTTAATAATATAGTCACCTCTACTAGCTATATGATTGTCTTCTAAGGTTTTGATTTCCATGTTAACATCTTTAGTACCTTCATTGTTAAACCATACTAATCCATTTTCCATAGCTTCAATTATCCATTCTGGATCTTCTGTTTGGTTTTTATCACCAGTCCATTGGAAAGCATCAATCACAACTGGTTTCTTTCTGTATTTAGCCACTTTTATGCCTCCTTTAAATGTCCACACCTAGGACAAATGTCATCCTCTCACGATAAAGGATATCCACATATTATACATACGTCACACATAAAATCCCTCCAAAGTTAAAAAATATAGTAAAAAAATTGTGTAACTCTTCGACGCGATTTTTTATTCCCAAATTTTAGAAGGCTACCCCCCACATAATTCTAATGTCACAAAATTTATGTTTTGTGACAAACCTTTTTTTACCATGTCCATAAACCTGTATTTCTAGCCGTTACTTAACCCTTTTAAATTTCTTAAATTCTTCAGTTACTTGTTCTGTATCTACTTTATCCTTACTATCTTCTTCTTTACCAATGTCTTGTACCTTAGTAGTAGCCTTACCCATAACCCTATCTACTAAGTAAGTAAGAGCATCTAACCTTGTCTTCTCACTGTCAGAAGTAAGAGCTAACCTTTTCAATTCTTCCACATATACATCTAATTCACCTAATATTTTGTTCTCTCCTTGTGTTTTTATCTCACGTTGCATGTCATTGAAGGTTGTC
>NFYZ01002427.1_pt1 | contig 20431 bp, 21 predicted proteins | sample 1092561 | NCBI WGS metagenome assembly NFYZ01 (sample SAMN03609887, study PRJNA323583) | gut metagenome | isolation source: feces | host: Rattus norvegicus | place: Malaysia | collected 2013 | reverse complement strand
AAAGGAAGAATGGCTGAACCAGCTGATATAGTCCAATATATATTAGATTCCTTTAATAAAAAAACCCTAACAAACAAAAAGATTATAGTAACAGCGGGTCCAACAATTGAACCTTTGGATCCTGTAAGATATATGACTAATTATTCCAGTGGTAAAATGGGATATGCAATAGCTAAGGAAGCTAGTAATAGAGGGGGAGATGTAGTATTAATAACAGGTCCTACAAATCTGCAACCACCTTCAAAGGTTAAGGTTGTAAATATAAATACGACAAAGGAAATGTTAAAGGCAGTTGAAGAGTATTTTAATGATTCTAATGTTTTAATAAAGGCTGCTGCGCCCTTAGACTATAAACCTGAAAAAATTAGTAAGGAAAAAATAAAGAAAAAAACTGGTGAGAATGATACACTAGAAATAAGATATATAAGAAATCCAGATATAGCCGCTAGTTTTGGTAAAAAGAAAGAGAATCAAATTATGGTTGGATTTGCAGCTGAAACTGAGAATGTAGAAAAACATGCAAGGGAAAAACTAGAAAAGAAAAATTTTGACTTTATAGTAGCTAATGATGTTTCAAAAGAAGATGCTGGCTTTAGAACAGATACTAATATTGTTACTATAATAGATAATAAAGGATGTTCAGAAGAATATCCTTTAATGAGCAAAGAAGAATTATCAAAAGTTATTTTGGATAAGGTAGAAAAACTAATTGAAGCTAGATGATTATTATCTAGCTTCTAATTTTTCAAGAAGAAGGAATGATAATTTTATGGGTAGCTTAGTTGCTAAAATAATCATAGATAATAGAGTTGCTAAATTAGACAAGCCTTTTACTTATTTAGTTAAGGATGAAATGATAAATGATATAAAAGAAGGTATGAGAGTAGTAATTCCTTTTGGTAGAGGAAATAGATTAATTAAGGGAATTGTTATAGCCCTAGAAGAATATCAGGGTGATTTAACAAAACTTAAGTACATAGAGAGTTTGCTAGATGATAAACCTTTAATATCTAAGGAACTAATAAAATTAAGTATGTGGATGAGTGAGTATTATTTATCTCCCTATATAGACGCTTTTAATACAGTTTTGCCTCCTGGGGATTTTAAAAATATTACTTCCTTTATAAACTTAGAGGATAATCAAGATGTAGAATGGAATCAATTAAGTAATTTAGAAACAAAGATTATTAGATTACTGAAAAGAAATAATTGCATTCCAATAGATGATGTGAAAAAAAATTTAAATGAGGAAAATATTAATAAGGATATAAAAAACTTAGAGGGAAAAAATTTAATAAGTACTTCATTTCAAGTAGATACAAAAATAAATAAAAAATATGAGAAATATGTGTTATTAAATAATAGTGAAATTTCTTTAGAAGAGCAAATTAAAAAAACAGGCTCAAAGGCTTATAAACAAATAGAAATTATAAAGTATTTACATTTTAAAGCTAGAGAAGGTGTGGAATTAAAAAAGTTACTTATGGATGTAGATACTTCTTCTTCTACAGTAAAGGCTTTGGAGCAAAAAGGTATAGTTTCTATAATTGATAAAGAAGTTCTAAGAAGCCCTATTACTAAAGAAATTGAAGATTACAAAAGCTTTAATTTATCAAAAACACAAAAACATTGTGTAGAATCTATTTTTAATAGTATAGAAAATAAAGGTGAGAACAATAAATTTTTAATTCATGGTGTAACGGGTAGTGGAAAAACAGAAGTTTATCTCCAGCTAATAGAAAAGGTTATTAATATGGGAAAACAAGCTATTGTATTAGTACCTGAAATTTCATTGACACCTCAAACTGTAGAAAGATTTGTAGGTCGTTTTGGAGATAATGTGGCAGTGTTACATAGTAGACTTTCTTTTGGAGAAAGATTTGATGAATGGAGAAGAATTAAAGAGGGGAAAGTTAAAATAGCAGTGGGAGCTAGGTCAGCAGTTTTTGCCCCCTTTGAAAATTTAGGATTAATAGTAATTGATGAAGAACATGAAACTAGTTATAAATCTAGTATGAACCCTAAATATAATGCTATTGAAGTTGCTGAGAAAAGGTGTGAATTAGAAAAAAGTTATTTAGTATTAGGAACAGCAACTCCTTCTGTTGAAACTTATTATAGGGCTAAAACTAAAGAAATTCAGTTACTTACTTTACCAGATAGGATAAATAAAAAACAAATGCCTCCTATAAAAATAATAGATATGAGGGAGGAACTAGAAAAAGGTAACAAAACCATGTTTAGCTCTAGTTTATTTATAGGAATATCTGAAAACTTAAAACAAGGTAAACAAACTATATTGTTTTTAAATAGAAGAGGGTATTCAACCTTTGTATCTTGTAGAAAATGTGGACTTGTGTTAAAATGTAGTAATTGCGATGTATCTATGACTTATCACTTACAAAAGAATATATTAAAATGCCATTATTGTGGTGGGGCACAAAAGGCTCCAACAATATGTCCCTCTTGTAAAAGTAGATATATTAAATACTTTGGAATTGGTACACAAAAAGTTGAAGAAGAAGTTAAAAAGTATTTTCCTAAGGCAAGAGTCGCTAGAATGGATGTAGATACTACTACAAGAAAGGGCAGTCATGTAAAAATACTAGACAAGATGAAAAATGGGAAAATTGATATTTTAATAGGGACTCAAATGGTAGCAAAAGGTTTAGATTTTCCAAATGTGACATTGGTAGGTATTATAGCAGCAGATACTAGTTTGAATTTACCTGATTTTAGATCGTCGGAACGAACTTTTCAACTAATTACTCAAGTAGCTGGTAGGGCCGGTAGAGGTGATATAGACGGAAATGTAATAGTTCAAACTTATAGCCCTGGTCATTTTAGCATACAAACTTCTAAAGAACATGATTATATAAACTTTTACAGCAAGGAAATAACCTTGAGAAAGGAGTTTGAATTTCCGCCTTTTACTAATTTAGTGAGTATTGTTATTTATGGAGGGGATGAGGCAAAGATTTCTTCTATATCCAAATTAGTATATAATGATATAATTAATACTTTAAAGGAAAATAAAAAAGAAGATGTTATAGAAAACATATATGGACCTAGTCCAGCGCCTCTTGAAAAAATAAAAAATAATTATAGATGGCAAATATTAATTAAATGTAAAGACAATGATTTAGAATTGTTAAAAGATATTATAAAAAGGGTATATATAAATAATAGTGATAGTAAGGTATATAAATATGCTAAATTCAATATAGATATAAATCCAAGTTCTATACTATAGGAGGTTTAAAATGGCACTTAGACAAATTAGATATGAAGATGATCCTATCCTTAGAAAAAAGTCTAGAGAAGTTACTAATGTTAATGATAGGATTAAAACATTACTTGAAGATATGGCGGAAACAATGTATGAGAATGAAGGAGTTGGATTAGCAGCTCCGCAAGTTGGTATTTTAAGAAGGGTAGTTGTAATAGATGTAGGGGGGGGCCTTTTAAAATTAATAAACCCTGAAATAATAGAGGAAGATGGTGAAGTTATAGATATAGAAGGATGCCTAAGTCTTCCAGATAGAGCTGGAAAGGTGAAAAGACCTGAATATGTTAAGGTAAAATATTTAGATTTAGAAGGTAATGAACAAATAGTAGAAGGGGAAGGTTTATTGGCAAGGGCTCTATGTCATGAAATTGATCATTTAAATGGTATACTATTTATAGATAAAGTAATTGAAGAAATTGATGTAGAAGAATAGGGGGTGGTTAAATGAAAGTTGTATATATGGGAACACCAGATTTTGCTGTACCACCTGTTGAAACTTTGTATAATGAAGGGTTTGATATACCTTTAGTAATAACTCAAAAAGATAGACCTAGAGGTAGAGGTAAGAAATTACAACCAACGGCAGTAAAGAAAAAGGCTATAGAATTAGGCTTAGAAGTTTATCAGCCAGATAATATAAATAGTCCTAAATCCGTAGAAACCTTAGAAAAGATTGTACCAGATGTTATTGTGGTTGCGGCCTATGGACAAATTTTAAGAAATGAAGTATTGTCGATGCCTAAATATGGTTGTATAAATATCCATGCATCTTTGTTACCTAAATATAGAGGTGCTGCTCCAATAAACTGGGCTATTATTAATGGGGAAAAAGAAACAGGAATTACTATTATGGAAATGGAAAAAGGATTAGATTCAGGCCCAATGCTTCTACAAAGCTCTATAGAAATTAAAGAAGATGATGATGCACAAAAGATTCATGACAAATTATCCTATTTGGGAAGTAAAGCTATAGTTAAAGCGTTAAGAGGGTTAGAGGAAGGAAGTATAAAAAAACAGCTACAGGATAATAGTAAGGTAACTTATGCATCTAAAATAACTAAGGACTTGGGAAAAGTTGACTGGAAAGACAAAGGAAAAGATATAAAAAATATGATTAGAGGATTAAAACCATGGCCAAGTGCTTATACTGATTATGAAGGGAAGAGTATGAAGATTCATAATGTAGATGTTATTGATAAATTTATAGATGGAGAAAATGGTAAAGTAGTAAAAGTTTCTAAGGATGGAATTTATGTAAATTGTAGTGATAGCTGTATAGTTATTAAAGAAATTCAAATGCCAGGAAAGAGAAAGCTTTCAGTAGATGAATATTTAAGAGGAAATAAATTTAAGTCAGATATAATTTTAAGTTAGATTATTTTAAGAATACAAAATTTAAAAGGAGGTATATTATGACGTTCCTTTATGGTCCGGGCATGTTAATTGTTTTTATAGCTATATTAATTTCATTATATGCCCAATTTAAGGTAAGTTCTTCATTTAATAAGTATTTAAGGGTACCAAGTTTTTCGGGTTATACTGGAAGTGAAGTAGGAAGGATGATTTTGGATAGAAATGGACTTCACCATGTAAGTATTGAACCTGTTGGTGGAAATTTAACAGACCATTATGATCCGCGAACTGAAGTTATTAGGTTGTCAGAAAATGTATATAATGGTAGATCTGTAGCAGCAGTAAGTGTAGCAGCCCATGAGGCTGGTCATGCTATACAGCATGGAGAAGGTTATTTTCCTTTATTGCTAAGAAATAATATTGCGCCAATAGCTAGTATAGGGTCTAGATTTGTTTGGGTTCTCGTCTTGTTAGGATTTTTAATACACCCAAAACTAATAGATGTAGCAATTATGTTTTACTTGGCAGTAGTATTATTTCAGGTAATTACACTACCTGTAGAGTATAATGCTAGCAATAGAGCTTTAGCTCAATTGGAGACTGGCATCATTCCTAGTGATGAAATAAGTTCTTCTAAAAAGGTATTAGATGCAGCTGCTCTTACCTATGTAGCCGCAACATTAGCTGCTTTAGGGCAATTACTAAGATTAATGAGTTTATCTAGTAGAAGAGACTAAAAGGTGTTCTACCTTTTAGTCTCTTAACTCTATAATAAGAAAAATATTAAGATAAAATAGGGAAAATATATAAAATCTTTCCTTCTGTGATATAATAATAAAACAAGAATTGCTAGGAGTGGTATTTTGGGAAAGATAGATTTAAAATCTATAACGTTGGAAGAACTGAAAAGTCTTTTTAAGAATATAGGAGAGAAAGAATATAGAGCTGATCAAACTTTTGGTTTTATACATAAGAACATGTGTAATTCTATAAAGGATATTACTGTATTGTCCAATGGGCTAAAGGACAAGCTGGAAAAGGAATATACTATTAGTAATATTAATATTATAAAACGATATGATTCTAAAATAGATAATACAAAAAAGTACTTGTTTCTTTTAGAAGATAATAATATTATTGAGAGTGTAGCTATGGAATATAAGCATGGACTTTCTTTATGTGTTTCTACTCAGGTGGGTTGTAGAATGGGTTGTAAATTTTGTGCATCTACTAAGGAAGGGTTGGTTAGAGATTTAACTCCAGGAGAAATGTTAAGTCAGGTATATGCTGTTCAATTAGATTTAAATACTCAAGTAAATAATATAGTACTTATGGGTAGTGGTGAACCTTTAGATAATTATGATAATGTAATAAAATTCTTAAATATTCTCCATGATGAAAAGGGTAAAAATTTAAGTTATAGAAATATGACTTTGTCAACTTGCGGTATAGTGCCTAAAATATATAGTTTAGCAGATGAGAATATTCCCATAACATTATCGATTTCATTACATTCTCCTTTTGATGAAGTTAGAAAAAGTATAATGCCAATAGGTAAGAAATACTTTATAATGGATATAATTAAAGCATGTGATTACTATGTTAATAAAACAAATAGAAGAATAACTTTTGAATATACTCTTATTGAAGGTACTAATGATAGGAAAGAAGCTTTAGAAGAACTGATAAGATTATTAAGGGGTAAATTATGTCATATTAATTTAATACCTTTAAACCCTATAAAGGAGTTTGATAAAAATAGTTCAAAAATGACTAATGTAGAAAGTTTTAAAGAAGGATTGAATAAACATGGTATATCAACAACTATAAGAAGGGAAATGGGCTCTGATATAAATGCAGCCTGTGGCCAACTAAGAAGGAGTTATATTGAAAAAAGCTATAAAAGGAACATCAATAGTTTGGTGAGGTGATAATATGCATATAGGTTCAAGTACTGATATAGGGAAACATAGAGAAATAAATCAGGATTCATATTTCGTATCAGAAGAACAAGAATTACCTTTATTTATAATAGCTGATGGTATGGGTGGACATAAAGCTGGAGAAGTTGCAAGTAAAATGGCTATTGATATAATAAAAGAAAAGATTCTAGAAAAAGCCAAGGATATAAAATTAGAAGAAAATATAATAGCTGAAATTATTAGAGAAGCAATAGAGAGTGCAAATGTAAAAGTTTATGAGGCATCCAAGGAAAAAGAAGAATGTTCAGGAATGGGTACTACTATCACTATGACATACATATTGGATAATAAAGCTTTTATAGGGCAAGTTGGTGATAGTAGAGCATATTTACTCAGAGATAATGAATTAATTCAATTAACAAAAGATCATTCTCTTGTGGCTGAATTATTAAGAAATGGGAGTATAACTGAAGAAGAAGCTGAATGTCATCCTCAAAGAAACTTAATAACTAGGGCAGTTGGCACTGATGAGGGAATTGATATTGATATAGTAACTGAAAAGTTATATGAAGAGGATTTGATTTTATTATGCACAGATGGCCTTACTAATATGGTAGATGATAATGAAATAAAGGAAGTTCTTTTAAAAAGAAAGGATATAAAAACAGCCTGTGATGAGCTAGTGAATTTAGCAAATAATAATGGTGGCTATGACAACATTACAGTTGTGGCTGTTAAAATTGTGTGATTTGAGGTGAAGTTATGATAGGTAAAGTATTGGGTGGAAGATATGAGATAAAGGAAAAAGTCGGTGGTGGTGGAATGGGTATAGTTTACAAAGCAAGATGTAGACTATTAAACCGATTTGTGGCAGTAAAGGTTCTTAGAGATGAGTTTGTATCTGATGAACAATTTATTAAAAATTTTAGAAAAGAATCTCAAGCTGCAGCTAGCTTATCCCACCCTAATATTGTAGGAATTTATGATGTTGGAGTAGAAAAAGGAGAAGAACATGATATTCATTATATTGTAATGGAATATGTAGATGGTAAAACTTTAAGTGAAGTTATAAAAGAAAAAGGTAGATTATTACCTAAAGAAACTATTGATTATTCAATACAAATAGCTGAAGCATTAGAACATGCTCATAAGAATCAAATTATTCATAGAGATATTAAACCTCATAATATAATGGTAACTAAAGATGGACGTATTAAGGTAACAGATTTTGGAATTGCTAGAGCTGCAACTTCTTCAACATTGACAGCAACATCAAGTGTTGTTGGATCTGTTCATTATTTTTCACCTGAGCAAGCTAGGGGAGGTTTTACTGACGAAAAATCTGATATATACTCCCTAGGTATTGTAATGTACGAAATGATAACAGGCTCTGTTCCTTTTAATGGAGATAGCCCAATATCAATTGCATTGAAACATGTTCAAGAAGAAATTACTCCACCAAGTGAAATAAATAGCGACGTACCTCAGGGTATAGAGGCTATTATTAATAAATGTTTAAGAAAGAATTCAGTTGAAAGATATAAGAATGCTAGGGAACTTATAGCTGATTTAAATAAAGTAAAGTATTCAGGAGGAAAAGAAGTAGTTGTTGATGATATAAGTGAATCTCCAACACAAATAATTCCAGCTATAACTGATGATGATATAAAAGGTGTAGAAGAAAAAATAGGTAGGAAAGAAAAGGATAAAGGAGAAGGAAAAGAAAAAATAAAGGATAAAGACAAAGATGGACCAAAGAAAAATAGAGGGAATAAAAAATATGTTTTATTAGGAGTTTTACTTGCTTTTCTTTTAGCTACCGGAATGTTCATAGGAGTAACTAAGGCAAAGGATTTGTTTGCAAAGGAAGTTGAAGTACCAGATTTAGTAGGCCGTAATGAAGATGAAGCTAAGAAATTAGTGGAGGATTTAGGGTTAGTATTTAAGGTAAAAGAAAGTAAATATAGTTCAGAATTTAGTGAGGGACATATTATTTCCCAAAGTGAAAAACCTGGTAAGTTATTAAAAGAAGGTTACCCTATAGAAGTTGTAGTTAGTAAAGGTAAAGAACTTATAGAAGTACCTGATTTAAAGAATAGAAATGTAGATGAAATAAAGGATATTTTAAAAGATGCAGGCCTTAAAGATGGGTCTGTAGAATATAGATATAGTGATAGTGTTCCGGCAAATATAGTTATGGGGCAGGACCCTGACCCTTATGCTGAAGTTCCTGAAGATACTGCGGTAAATGTTATAGTAAGTAAAGGGCCGGAAAAGGTAACAGTTACAATGCCTAATTTAATAGGGCAAAATATAAGGGATGCAAAGAACGCAATAATTGCAGCTGGTTTAGCTGTTGGGGAAGTAGTCCCTAAGGAAAGTGAGCAATATTCAAAAGATATTGTAATATGGCAAAATTATCAAGCGGGGGGCCAAGTAAATAAAAATACTGTAGTTACATTACATGTAAGTAGTGGACCACCTAAAGAAAAGCCAGAGGAAGAAAAAATTAGTGTTCCAGGAGTTATTGGTCAAAGTGAAAGAGATGCAAAGAACGCAATAGTTGCATCTGGTCTATCGGCCAATGTGAAATATGAGTATAGTGATCAATCAAAAGGAATTGTAATAAAACAAAATCCATCGGGAGGAAATAAGGTTAAGAAGAACACTACAATAACTTTAACTGTAAGTAAAGGGCCGAAGTCGGATAAACCTAAGGAGCCTGAACCAAAGGAACCGGTAGAGCCAATAGAGCCAGGAGAACCAGGAGAGGAAGATTAATTACGAAATACAAACAATTAAATTTCAAGAATATAAGGGAGGTATGTGATGCTTGAAGGTATAATAATAAAAGGTATCGGTGGCTTTTATTATGTAAAAACTGATGAAGGAATTTATGAATCTAGGGCTAGGGGAGTCTTTAGAGAAGAAAAAATAACTCCCTTAATAGGAGATAAAGTTAAAATTAGAATTAATCCAGAAGATAATACTGGTTATATTGAAGAAATAAAAAACAGGAAGTCTCAATTATTGAGACCTCCTGTTGCTAATGTAAAGCAAGCTATTGTAGTTATGAGTGTTAAGAAACCTAATATTAATTATTGGCTTCTAGATAGATTCTTACTTTCTATTGAGCATGAAAAATTAAATGCTGTTATATGCATCAATAAAACTGATTTAATAACAGATAGCGAAAAGAAGGAAATAAAAAATATTTATGAAAAAATAGGTTATAAAGTTATTTTTACTAGTACTGTAGATAATGTAGGAATTGATGAGTTAGAAGATGTCTTAAAAGATGGGGTAACTGTTTTAGCGGGGCCCTCAGGTGTGGGAAAATCCTCTTTATTAAATGTTATACAGCCAGATTTAAAATTAGAAACTGGCGTAATTAGTAGTAAAACTAAAAGAGGCAAACATACTACAAGACATGTAGAATTACTAGAACTTGATATGGGAGGCTATGTATTAGATACTCCTGGTTTTAGTGCATTAGATTTAGGTTTTATAAATAGAGAAGAAGAATTAAGAAATTATTTTAAGGAAATGAAAGATGTCAATTATTTATGTCGATTTGATAGTTGTTTACATGATAAAGAACCTGATTGTGAAATAAAGAACAGGCTAGGGACAGGAGTAATAAGTAATAGTCGTTATAAAAATTATTTAAAATTTCTAAATGAAATAAAAAATATAAGGAGGTATTAATATGGCAAAAATTTCTCCCTCAATTTTGTCTTCTGATTTTAGTAATTTAGATAGTGAAATAAAGAAAATAGAAAAAGGCGGGGCGGATTTAGTTCATCTAGATGTAATGGATGGTATATTTGTTCCTAATATTACTTTTGGTGCCCCTATAATAAAAGAAATAAGGAAAACTACTTCACTACCTTTTGATGTGCATTTAATGGTAGATAGACCAGAAAGATTTATTGAAGATTTTGTTAAGGCAGGAGCTAATATTATAACTGTTCATGAAGAGGCATCTATACACCTTCATAGAACTATTCAAGAAATTAAAGGCTTTGGAGTTAAGGCTGGAGTTGCTATTAATCCATCTACCCCTTTAAATGCTATAGAATATATTTTAGATGATGTAGATATGATTCTTATAATGACAGTAAATCCAGGTTTTGGAGGACAGGCTTTCATACCAAGTATGGAAAGAAAAATTAAAGAATTAAGAAAAATAATTAATGATAGGGAACTAGATGTTGAAATTGAAGTAGATGGTGGAGTTAAATTAGAAAATGCAAAAGAAATAATAGACTTTGGTGTAGATATATTAGTAGTTGGCTCAGCAATATTTAATGAGAAAGGCATAATAGAAAATACAAAAGCTTTTAAATCTTTATAAAGTGAGTCAATAGGGACGGTCCTAAGTGACTCAGAATCTGAGTCAGTGGGGACGGTCCTGACTGACTCACTTTGTGAGTCAGCAAGGACCGTCCCCATTGACTCACTTCTGTTATATATGTTATACTGTAATTACAATATAATAGTTTTCACTAGGGGAGCTTTTTAGCTGAGAGGGAATAGTTATTCCGACCCTTTAAAACCTGAACTAGGTAATGCTAGCGTAGGAAAGTGTTGTTAAATGGAGAATAAAGCCCATAATCTTTTCAGGTTATGGGCTATTTATATTTTTAAGGAGGATGATAAAAAATGAATAATAAAAAGTGGAGTGTTAATATGCTGGCTGAGGGAGGAGTTATGATTGCATTATCTGTTTTATTAAGCTATATAATAGTATATCAAGCTCCTCAAGGAGGCTCGGTTACAGCAGGAAGTATGATTCCAATTATGTTTTTTGCTATGAGATGGGGAGTTGGGCCAGGAGTGTTTGTTGGTGCTATATATGGAGTATTACATTTTATTTTAAAACCTTATTTTTACCACCCATTACAATTCTTATTAGATTATCCTATTGCTTATGGGTTTTTAGGTTTAGCTGGAATAGCTGCTATAAAGAAAATCAAAGATATGGATGGGAAGGATTATTTTAAAGTAGTTTTTGCAGTGTTATTAGCTATTTTTGGAAGAATGATTTCTCATATACTATCAGGAGTAATATTCTTTGCTGAATATGCAGGAGACCAAAATCCTTGGGTATATTCTATTATATATAATGGCCAATATTTATTACCAGAATTCATTATTTCATCAATTATTTTGGTACTTTTGTGGAAACCTCTAAGTAGAATTGAAAAGTAAAGTAAAGGGATGAATTTATGGTAGGACTTATTATAGGAAGTGGAGAAATAAAAAATTATAATGTATTAATGGATTTAGCTAAAACAGCGGATTATGTAATTTGTGCCGATGGTGGAGCAAATCATTTAATTAATATTGGTATTGAGCCAGATTTAGTAGTTGGTGATTTGGATTCTATTGACGAGAATACATTAAAAAATCTAAAGGAAACCAATGTGGAAATAAATAAGTTTCCTAAAGAAAAAGATTATACAGATACAGAATTAGCAATTAAATATTTAATGAATAAAAAGGTTGATAAGATAACACTTGTAGGTGTAACAGGAAGTAGATTTGACCATACTTTAGCTAATATATTTTTGCTAAGAAGATTATTAGGTAAAGGAATTGAAGGGCAAATACTTAGCCATAAAAATACAATATATATTACAGATAAAAAATTTGTTTTGGAAAAGGAAGAGGGTTATTTTGTCTCTATTATTCCTTTAAATGATGAGGGTGCAGTAGTCACTTTAAAAGGTTTTAAATATGAAACAGATAAAGAGGAATTTTCTTTTTCTTCTACCTATGGTATAAGTAACAAAATAATAGAAGAGAAAGGTGTTGTAGAAATTCATAAAGGAACTTGTTTAGTTATTGTGTCAAAAGATTAAAAGCCTATATTAGGCTTTTTTCTTTTTTTGAAACTTTCCAGTATTAAAGTTATAGGCTTTTAGGTAGTAGACTCTATGTATTTTTGTAACTATTAAATAATTTATGAATAATATATATTAAGATTGAATATGATTAGAGGTGGTATCAAATGAAAAAGATATACCTTCAGTATAAAACTAAAAAAATTTTAGGAGGACTTTCTATACTTCTAGGAATAATAATCGTTATAAAAGTTATACCTTTAGAACTTATATTTTTTTTACTAGGGGCTATATTAATTTGTATAGGAGTTTATATATTGAAATGGATATGGAAATAGAAACAGGCTTCCAATACTTCATATGGGAAGCCATTTTTCTTGTTAATTATATTTTTTATAATGCTCTTTCTACACGACCTGATTTTAAACAATCAGTACATACATGAATTCTCTTAGTAGTTCCGTCTACTGTAGCCTTTACTTTTCTTATATTTGGTTTCCAATTTCTATTACTTTTCCTATTTGAAAAAGAGACTTTACTTCCATATATTTTTCCTTTTCCACAAACTGAACAAGCTTTTCCCATAAAAAACACCTCCTTAACTTCCTGCAACAATGAACTTAAAACAAGGATAACAAAATTTAGAAAACAAAGAATAACATATATTATTTTAACACAATGAGCATAATAAATGCAACAATCTTTGTGGGGAAAATAATTTTGTACCATAAATTAGTTGAACTATTTATTTTAATAGGGTAATATATAGTTATATAAAGGAATGTATTCTAGGAGGAGATATTGTATGGTGGCGAAGGTAAAACAAGATTTAGGTTATATTAGCATAGATGATAATGTAATTGCAACTATAGCAGGACTTTCAGCCATGGAGAGTTATGGAATAGTCGGTATGGCCAGTAAAAATACAACCGATGGACTATTTGAATTGTTAAAATGGGAGAACTTAGCCAAAGGAATAAAAGTTAATACAAAAGAGAATAGAGTGTTAGTGGACTTATTCGTTATTTTAGAATATGGTGTAAATATTTCTGTTGTAGCTGAAAATATTATTGAGAAGGTAAAATTCAATGTGGAAAATTTAACAGGATTAGAAATAGAAAAAGTAAATGTTTTTGTACAGGATATTAGGGTGCAAAAGTAGTAAGGAGGTACTATAGTGAATATTGAATATGTAGATGGTACTTTGCTTAAAAAGTGCTTTATAGGAGCGGCAAATGCCCTTGAAAGGAACAAGGCAGAGGTAAATGCTTTAAATGTCTTTCCAGTACCAGATGGCGATACTGGAACTAATATGTCTTTGACTATGCAATCTGCTGTTAAACAAATACTTAATATAGATGAATTAAATGCACACAAGGTTGCAAATGCTGCTAGTAATGGTTCTTTAATGGGGGCCAGAGGAAATTCTGGAGTAATTTTATCCCAATTATTTAGAGGATTTGCCAATGGACTAGAAAATCATGAACAAGTTAATACTAAAATATTGGCTAATGCCTTTAAACTTGCTGCAAATACAGCCTATAAAGCTGTTATGAAACCTACTGAAGGTACTATTCTTACAGTAGCTAGAGAAATTGGAGATAAAGCATTAGTACTATCAGAAGAAGAGGAAGATATTATAATATTTATGAGAAAAATCGTAGAATATGGCAATTTAGTTTTATCTAAAACTCCGGAAATGTTACCTGTTTTAAAGCAAGCTGGAGTTGTTGATGCAGGTGGAAAAGGGTTAATGGTTGTACTTACTGGAGCATATCTGGCATTAACGACAGATGATGATGTGGACTTTGAAGGAATATCAGAAGGAAAAGTTGTAGATATGCACTCAGCCGAAATAATCGATCCCGAAGACATAAAATTTGGTTATTGTACCGAATTTATTATAGACAATACAGATTCAGATCCAGATCAATTTAAAGAGCAATTATCCCTTTATGGGGATTCTATTATATCCGTTGGTAATGGGAATTTGATTAAGGTACATGTTCATACAAATAATCCAGGTGAAGTTTTAGAAAAAGCTTTACTTCTAGGGGAACTCAATGATATAAAAATTGATAATATGAGATACCAACATAGAAATTTAGTATTTGATAAGGAAGAAAATAAAGAATATACTAATACTGAAAAAGAGCATGTTGAAAATAAAGAATATGGTTTTATTACTGTAGCTATAGGGGATGGTATAGCTAATGTGTTTAAAGACTTAGGTGTGGACTATGTCATTCCTGGTGGTCAAACTATGAACCCAAGCACTGAAGATATATTAAAAGCAGTGGACAAAGTTCAGGCAAATAATATAATAATACTACCTAACAATGGTAATATAGTTCTTGCAGCAGAACAAGCAAAAGAACTTAGTGAAAAAAACCTTCATATTTTAAAAACAAAAACTATTCCAGAGGGCGTAGCTGCCTTATTATCCTTTAATTCTGATTTAAGTGTAGAAGATAATATGGATTCTATGAGAGAGTCAGTTGAAAATGTAAAAACTGGGGAAGTGACTTATGCAGTTAGAGATACTGAAATAGGAGATGTTAAAGTAAAAAAGGATGATATATTAGGAATCTCCCAAGGAGAAATCAAGGCCATTAATGATGATATCCAAAAGGTTTCTTTGGAATTATTAAAGAAATTAGTAGATGAAGATGATTCTTTAATTACTATTTTCTATGGTGAAGATGTAAAAGAAAAAGAGGCAGAGGAATTATCTAGTTTATTAGAAGATGAATTTGATGATTGTGATATAGAATTACTATATGGTGGTCAACCACTATACTATTTTATATTTTCCGTAGAATAATAAAAAAAACCCCCTACCTTTGGTAGGGGAAATTTATTATAAGAGGTGAAATAATGGATAAATTATCTATGTCTGTACAATATGTAAAAGGAGTTGGCCCTAAAAGATTTGGCAAGTTAAAAAAACTAAATATCTATACTGTAGAAGATTTAATCTATTATTTCCCTAGAGATTACGAGGATAGAAGAGGGTTTAAAAAAATTTCTCAATGTGTTCATGGTGAAAAGATTAGTTTAAAAGTAAGGGTTATAGGTATTCCAAATGTAATAAGACCAAGACCAAATCTATCAATATTGAAGGTACCTATTAAGGATGAAACTGGTTATGCTTATTTAGTATGGTTTAATCAAGATTATTTAGCTGATAAATTTCAAAATAATGAAACTATAATAGTTCATGGAAAAGTAAACAGAAGGGGAGGAGAAATTCAAATTCAAAACCCTATTTTTGAAAAGGAAAATTCAAGAAAAGAGAAAGTAGGAAATATAGCTCCACTTTATCCTCTTACAGCAAACATAACTAATAATGAGATACAGGGTATAATGAAAAATGCTTTAAAGAATTATTCTCATATAATTAAAGAAACTTTTCCAGATGGACTTAGGAAAGAACTAAATTTAATTCCTTTAAAAGATGCTATATTGAATATTCATTTTCCTAAAGATGAGCAAAGCTATTTAAAAGCAAGAAATAGATTAGTATTTGAAGAGCTTTTAACCTTGCAATTAGGACTTTTTATAATTAAAAATCAGGTAAAGGCTATTAATAAGGGAATACAATTTTCTAAAACTGATATTGTTGATAGATTTATAAAAAAACTTCCTTATAGTTTGACTAAAGCTCAATATAGGGTATTTAAAGAAATAGAAAAAGATATGGAAGACAATAAACAAATGAATAGATTAGTCCAAGGGGATGTTGGTTCTGGAAAGACTATTATAGCAGTAATGTCTATGTTAAAAGCTTATACATCAGGTTATCAATCGGTTATGATGGCACCTACTGAAATACTTGCTACCCAACATTATGAATCTGTATCTGAATTGTTGGAAAAGGAAGGGGTAGTTTGTGAGTTATTAGTAGGTAGTTTATCTAATAAGAAAAAAGACGAAATATTAATGAAACTAAAAAATGGAGACATAGATGTATTAATAGGTACTCATGCTGTCATTCAGGATAATGTTATATTTAATAATCTAGGCTTAGCAATTACTGATGAACAGCACAGATTCGGAGTTAGACAAAGAGCTGTTTTAAGTAATAAAGGCATAAACCCAGATATTTTAGTTATGACAGCTACACCTATACCTAGAACTTTGGCATTAATTTTATATGGAGACTTAGATATTTCCATTATAGATGAATTGCCACCAGGCAGGAAGGAAATAGAAACTTATGCCGTAGGACCTAATATGATTGACAGAATTAATAAATTCATAATAAAACAGTTAAATTTAGGAAGACAAGCTTATATTGTAAGTCCTTTAATTGAAGAAAGTGATAAGTTAGATCTTAAAGCTGCTGAGGAATTATATTCTAAATTTAAAAATGAAACTTTTAAAAATGCTAGCTTAGGATTACTCCATGGTAAAATGAAGGGTAATGAAAAAGAAGAAATAATGGATAGATTTAAAAAAGGTGAAATTGATGTCCTTGTTTCTACTACAGTTATTGAAGTAGGAGTAGATGTACCTAATGCTAATATAATGGTAATATATAATGCAGAAAGATTTGGTTTAGCTCAATTACACCAACTGAGAGGAAGAGTTGGTAGAGGAGAATATCAATCTTATTGTATTTTAATAAATGAAAGTAATAATAAAATTGCAAGGGAAAGAATGCGAATAATGCAAAGAACTTCTGATGGCTTTATTATATCGGAAAAAGATCTAGAGTTAAGGGGGCCTGGCGAGTTTATAGGAACAAGACAACATGGACTACCAGATCTAAAAATTGCTAATTTATTTACTGATATGGATATATTAAAATTAGCTCAGAAAAAGGCAGTGGAAATTTTAAGAGAAGACCCATATTTAAAGTTGAAAAAATACGAAAACTTAAGGGCAAGAATATTAAACATGTTTGAAGATAAAATAGAAGATATTATTTTAAATTAAATGTAATTTTATTGTTGGCATTTATGTGGTAAAATATAAATGGAAGCATTAAGGAGTGATTGTTTGCGAGTCATATCCGGTAAAAAAAGAGGTTTTAAATTAAAAGGACCTAAAAGTCCCAGCATAAGACCAACTCAAGATAGAATTAAGGAGTCTTTGTTTAATATTTTAGGTTATATAGATGAAGAGAGTACAGTATTAGATTTATTTTCAGGCTCTGGGTCTGTGGGAATAGAATTTTTAAGTAGAGGGGCAAAAGAATGTTATTTTGTAGATGGTTCAGTAGAAAGTATAAAAATAATAAAGAAGAATTTAATTAATATTGAATTTACAGACAAAGCTTCCGTCTATAAAAAGGATGCCTTTGTTGCTATAAAGTTACTTAGTAAAAAAGGTTTAAAATTTGATTATATTTATATTGATCCTCCATATTCTGAATTACTTGAGCATAAAATATTACAGGTTATATGCGATGCAGATGTTATAAAAGAAACTGGGATTATTATTGTAGAACATAGTAAGAAGAACACCCTTGAAGACAGTATAATACTTTTAAATAAAGTAGATTCTAGGAATTATGGAGATAAAAGTCTGACTTTCTACAAAAAAAATATTAAAAAAGGAGGAATTTAATTGGCTGTAATATATCCAGGAAGTTTTGATCCAGTAACATATGGACATTTAGATATTATTAAAAGATGTTCTAAAAAATTTGAAAAGGTTGTAGTTGCTATTCTTAAGAATCCTTCTAAAAAAACAATGTTTACTGTAGAAGAAAGGGTGGAACTCTTAGAGGAGGAATTGAAAGATTTCGATAATGTGGAAGTTGATACTTTTTCTGGATTGTTAATTGATTATGCTTATGAAAAAGAAATTACCACTATGGTTAGGGGACTAAGAGCTGTATCTGATTTTGAATATGAAATGCAAATGGCCTTAGCTAACAGGAAATTAAATAATGATATTGAAACTTTATTTATGGTTTCTGGTGGAGAATATGCTTATTTAAGCTCTAGTATTGTAAAGGAAATTGCAACTTTTGATGGGAATATATCATGCTTTGTTCCAAAATCTGTGGAAAAGGCCATTGAAAGGAAGCTTAAAGGGGGCAATGAATAAATGAATGTAATAGATTTAATTGATGAATTAGAAGAAATTATAGAAAGTGGTTCTCCAGTGCCTTTTTCTAATAAAATCATGTTAGATAAAGAAGATATTTTTGAAATAATAAGAGAAATAAGATTAAGATTACCTGATGAAATTAAGCAAGCAAATTGGATTAAAGAAGAAAAACAAAGAATCTTAGCAGAAGCTCAAAAAGAAGCTGATACAATTGTTGATGAAGCTGCTACTCATTTAGAAGAGTTAATAGAAAAAGATGAGATTACAAGAAATGCAAAGGAAAGAGCAGAAGAAATATTGACAACGACACAAAATAATGCAAAGGATATAAGATTGGGAGCTATGGAATATGCAGATAATATTTTAATGAATACTCAGGAGAATTTAAAAGTTTTAATAGAAACATTAGATGAAAATAGACAGGAGCTAAGAGGAATAAAATAATTAGTTTTTTATAATACTTTTTAAAATATTTATAATTATGGCTAAAATCATTATTCCAATTAGTACGGAAAACAAGCTTTGAATAGATAAAGTAAATAAATTTACCCATTGGGTGAAAGATGTTATTTGAGGAAAAAATGTTTCTTCGACTAAAGATTCTAAAATTAAATCATTATAGAACAACTTATAAAGTAAAAAAGTATATAAGGTTGATAGTAAACCATGAGAAAGTTTTGAAAAAATATATAGCTTACTATTAATATCAGTTTCTGATAGGAAACTTAAGGCTTGACTATGGATAGAGAGGCCACTCCATCCAATAAAAAAATTAATTATTAATAGCTTCCATATAAGAGGTAAATTAGTTGTAGCTATTTTATTGCAACCAGTGGTTATTTCGATAATACCAGCAAAGACACCTTTTATAACATCAGTGCTAATATTAAATGGAAGTATATTAATAAAAAAATTTATAAATAAGTCAAAGAATTTTGATACGTAAATTATCTCTATAAGAACTGAATATAATATCATGAATCCTCCTATAGAAATTATAGTATTTGTGGCATCCTTTATGCTATTAGACATTAATTGACCAATACTAGAATAAGAGTTATTTCTAGAATAAGAATTATTTTTTAGCCTTAAATTATATTTATTAGTATTTTTTTTATAGTATCTAAATAAAAAACCTAGGGAAAGAGAAGCTAAATAATGAGGATAAACAATTAATGGGCCTAAAAAAGAGTTTTTTAGCATGCCTATAGAAACTGCTCCAAGCATAAATAATGGACCAGAGGTGCTAGAAAAAGAAAGAAGCCTTTCAGCTTCAACTTTAGATATATTGTTATTTAATCTTAAATTAGAAACTAGTTTTACACCTACGGGGTAACCAGAAATTAGGCTCATTGTAAAAGGAAAGGCCCCTATTCCTGGAACATTAAATATAGGCATCATAACTGGTTCCAATAAGGAGCCGATAAACTCTACAAAGCCTAAATTTATAAGTAGTTCAGAAATTATAAAAAAGGGCAATAAGGAAGGTACAACTATACTGAACCAAGTTGACAGTCCTTTAGTTGCTCCGTTAATGGCGGTTGTTGGGAATAAGACTATATTAATTAATAACCATAAAACTAATAAAATGAAAAGACCATTATTTTTATAGAACTTGCTTAATTTATTTCTAGTAATATACATAATTAACACCTCCATTATTATAGTATATTAGTAAATTAATTATATATATGACTGAAAGATTACGAGGTGATAGGAATGGGCCATATAAATAATATTGGATTAGCCTTAGGATCAGGGGCTGCTCGAGGTTTGGCACATATTGGAGTTTTAAAAGCTTTAGAAGAGTATAAAATAAATATAGATATAATTTCAGGTAGTAGTGCTGGAGCTTTAATTGGTGGATTATATTGCTGTGGTATTTCTCCTGAGATGATTAGAAAATTAGCAATTCAAATTGATAAAAAAATGTGGATGGATATTACTGTTCCTAG
>NFYZ01005732.1_pt1 | contig 20514 bp, 29 predicted proteins | sample 1092561 | NCBI WGS metagenome assembly NFYZ01 (sample SAMN03609887, study PRJNA323583) | gut metagenome | isolation source: feces | host: Rattus norvegicus | place: Malaysia | collected 2013 | reverse complement strand
AAGGTGGAATAGAAAACATTATGGTAGTGTAAATGTTCACGGGCATTGTCACGGGAATATCGATGATTTCAACGAGGCTTCAGATGATTTAAGAGTCGATGTCGGTATTGATGGAAAGTTAGCAAATTACGATTTAATTGATTTGGAAACATTGTATCGTTATTTCAAGGGTAAAGCGAACGGTAAACTATTCAGTGAATACGTTCTTGAAAAAAGAAAAGATAATTCAATAGTAATTTAAAAGTTTAACGATTAAAATATTTTAATTATGTCAAAATTTAAAGTAAATGATGTAGTCCTTATTAAGGCGACTGGTGAAGAGGGTGTTGTAAAGGCACGTGAGGTAGTTAGTATCGATGCAAAGACTAAGCATACGACTATTCAGTACATTGTAAAGACTGGTGATGGTTTCTCCAATTGGAAGGCCTATGACAAGAAGGAACTTGCCAAGTATCCGACGGAGGTTAGGGATCCGGACGACAAGTACATCAAGAAGGTGTACGACTTGCCTAATGGTTATAAATTGACCCTCGTAGGTCTTGCCGAGACTGTAAAGGAGTATGCTTTCAATGCCGATGATGAATTGATTCCTACAAGAGCAAAGACTCTTAATATTGGTCACGCAATTTACAATCCGAACGATGAGTACAATGAGAGCTTCGGTTTCCGTATTGCAAAGAAACGTATTAAGACACGTCCGTTTGCGCATCTTTACAGCGAATTCACCGGCGAGTTCAATTATGACACCGTAGTCGCAATTATGGATGCCAAGGCAAAGTATATCGCTGAGAACAGCGAGCGTTTTATTACAAAATAACTATTTGTAAAATTTTTCATTTTCTCCACCGTCTATTGAGAAATAGATGGTGGTTTTTTGTTTATTATTCGTCTGTAAGTAGTATATTTGTAATATTAAAAATATAATTTGAAAATGGCAAGACAAACTTATAGAATTGTATTAGTTATCGGTAACGATTATAAGGAAATCATAAAGAAATACTCGGCAGATACAACCGTTGATAAACATTTGTTTATGAAATTTGATGATGCTGCACTGAATAAAGAAAATAGGCTGAAAATGATAGAAGGTATTATGACTTCATCGTCAATACCTTTGTCAGAAGCTCAAAAGGATATTTACAAAAATTTATATCTTGATTTGAAAGAAATGGATGATTTCGAATATTACAGGACGGTAACAGATGGTTGTGTCTACGATGAGGAAACTGGTGATGCGTATACTACGAGGAATACAAATGCATATTATCAGTATGAAAGATGTCCGCAAAGTAGATTAATCAAATTGGGAGAGGAAAGTACTTTTGCTAATCCATTTATTTTACTTAATGGCGAGAAGAGCTATTCAGCAAAGGTAGGTGATATTGATTGGTCAAAGATGCATATGACTAATACAGCACCATATGAAGCTGCGTGGGAAATGGTTGTAGAAAACCGTAAGCCTAAGAACAGTACTGAGGAACGCATTTATGATGTGATGAAGAATAAAACGAACTATTTTACCGTAAATTTTAAAGATAAGGATGAATATGTTAAACATTCTTGTTCATTCTGGTGTTATGGTGTAGCAACTCAAGATTGGTATAAAGAAATCGATTATACTATCAGTGATAAGGATTGGGTCACTAATTTCTATGATAACTTCATCAAGACCCTTGACGAAAACGAATTATTAACCATTTACGAAGTTAAAGCTATCGATTAATGGTTAATTTTAATTCTTTTAACTAAACTTTTGGTATATTTCGGAGAATTTTTCATAACTTTGCAAAGAAAATTAAGCAATAATAGATTCATGAAATTTAGAGATATTATAAATGAAAATGGCGTGATGTGGGATAAGGTGTGTAAAATTCCTGAGTTCGCTGCATTAGAGGAGACACCTCAAAGTACAAGGTGGCATCAGGAAGGAAATGTGCTTATACACACTAAATTGGTTGTCATGAATATGTTAAGAGGATTACAGGGGATGGTTGATATTTCTGACAATTCGTATTGCCTCATAATGATAGCGGCGGCATTATGTCATGATTTGGGAAAAGCGGTCACGACACGTTGGGATGACGAGAAGAATGACTACGTATGCCATCATCACGGTTATGAAGGTGAAAAGATAGTGAGAAGACTATTTTTTGACGAGGATATACGCATAAGGGAAAAGGTTTGCTATATGGTCAGATGGCATATGACGATGCATCACTTGCTTGAGAAGACTGAGGACGAGCAGCGCAAAACATATACAAGACTGTCATATGGTCTGATGGATCTTTGGTCTTTATATACCCTTGGCAAGACAGATGCGTTGTCTTCAATAAACGAGGAATCCCTTGATCGTTGTTTTATAGACGATAAATTTAATAAGATGTATTCGGTGGTGTTTGACTTTACATATTCTAAGTTCAATAAGGTGTTTAAATTGGATGTAGACGATAAGTTATCTTATTTAAACGATGTAAATAGACCTGCCGATGACCCACGTTCGTTTAATGTTACATTGATGATAGGTGTCGCAGGTGCTGGTAAGGATACTTGGATTTCTGAACATCTTCCTGATGATATAATGTTAAGCCGTGATAATATCAGAACCGAAATTGGTATCAAGGGTGAGAAACCTTTCGGTACAAAGGAACAGGAAAAAGAAGTAACGAAGATTTTCAATGAAAGGTTGCTGGAATGTTGCAAGAATCATAAGAATGTCGTTATTAACAATACCAATTTATTGAGAAAATATCGTTCAGAGTTCGTCAAGACGGTATTGCCATTTAATCCGTCTATTACGTTCGTGTATGTTGAACCTAATGAAATGGGTGATTGCGCAAAGCGACGTGATGGTCAGATTAAAAAGGAAATCGTCGACGGAATGTGGGATCGTTTGGATTTCCCTGATAACAGTGAGTGCGATAAATTATTGATAGTCAAACAAGATAAAGATGGTAATACAGTCACTACGGAGATTTGATAAATGGCGTTGGAATGAAGATAAGTAGGACAAGCAATGCAATGGGCAAGATGACAATGGATGAAAATTCCATTAATCTTGCCAAAGCGATAATTAGTGATATTATCGACGAAGTAGCGATAACTAAAGGCGCAATGATATTGGATGGCTATGATGAGGAAGATTCTTGCATTCATTATATGAATGGTTTAGTTAAGGAGCTGTCGGATTTTAATAAGAAGATAAATAAATAAATTTAATGATTTTTAATTATGGGATATCTTAAAGATGATACAGCGGTAGGCTGTGAATGTTGTTTGGCTGAACCGGAAGTCGTTGATAATTCTCGTTTCGAGAGATTCGGTGATATAATGGTCGACCTTGAAACACTTGGCACAAGACAAGATACGATAGTACTTGAAATTTCGGCGGTTGAATTTAACCGTTATACTGGGGAAATAGGTGAAGTGTTCGATGCGAAGTTAGACATTGGTGACCAATTATCGTATAGAAGGAGTCTTAGTCGTGAAACTTTACAATGGTGGTTTAAACAAGACGAAGCTGCGATAAAAAACGTATTTGATGATGTTGTTGGTGGCATCAAAATTCAGACATCTAAGGCGTTATACGAATTTAGTAATTTCGTCAAGAGGTGCGACAACAAATGTAATAGCGATTTTGACAGACGTGTCGTAAAACTTTGGGGTAACGGAAGTATATTTGATTTGGGCATTCTCCAAAACATGTATGAAACTTGTATTCGTAAGGTGAAACTACCTTGGAAGTTTTGGGCTGTTAACGATGTAAGGACGATAGTTGATCTTAATCCTGATGTCAAGAAGAATTGCGAGTTCGATGGTACTCCTCATTGTGCCGTGGATGACTGTAAGCACGAAATAAAATATCTGGTTGAAACTTTGAAGACCATCAAGGTAGTTAGACCAGAAGATGAGATTAAGAAGGAAAAGGACAATTCGCCTCGTTATATTGATATTCTTTTGCCTGATGCCGAATATCTAAGGGATGGTGACTTGGAGGATTTTCCTATTAATGATTTCTTATCAAAAGATCAGAAGGATACTATCAAATTGACAATCGATTTAAAGAAGAAAAAACTTCTTGGATGGAAAAATGGTCAAGATAAATATAGCTTTTTCGCTAAATTAGTCGATAGAGGTACTTATATTGTACGAAATTCTGACGGTGACATATTATGGATATGTGCCAAATAACGTCGTACCTCCGCACGATGGTTATGGAGATTATATAGGTTTTACTATTAGTCAATTACCCACAAGCTGAAGACTTGTGGGCTTGTCACGAAGTCAATGGACTACGGACGATTGGGTGATTGACGACACCCTGCCGCTTAGGGGCAGCTCGCTGCTCGAAAACGGGTGTTTGCCTCGTTTGGCGATATTAACCGCCGCATTCCAATCGGCATCGAACACGATACCGTCCGAACAGTAATAACGACAACCATGACGTTTACCGTCACGTTTGCCCGTTCTACTGTCAGTCTGACTTGTATATGCGGGAGAAACTGATTCCACTCGTCTGCCGACAAGCGTTGCCTTCGTGGTTAAGCGTTCTTTGAATTCATAAAACGGAACTTGTGACATCGCATTGTTATGCCTTGTCCTCTTGAAACCATCAGAAGTTCTTGAGGTACGACCCTTTATCTTCGTCAGGTCTTCCAAGACGAGGACGCTCGCCTTCGTACTGCCAAGCAGTGTGTCGGTCGCCCTCTCGACCATATCTTTCGTCAGGTTGCGTTCCTTTCTTCTTACCTTGTGGAGGTGGCGTTTCGCCGAACGTGTGCCTTTGGATTGGAGACAACGCTTGAGATAACGCAGTTTCCTCCTCCGTTTGAGGTATGCCTTGTCGATGAAGGATTTCCCCTCGGAAGTGACGAATAGCCGTTTCATTCCAAGGTCTACACCAATGGAATTGTCGTCGTTGCAGGGCAACGATGGGATTTCGAACGGCACGGCGAGGAACAGTCTTCCGTCCCTTGCGAAAATCGTCGGGTCGGCGGTCGTGCAGTTGTCGAACAGCTCACGTACCTTGTCATAGAGTCTGAATGTGCATTTCTCACGATGTCCACGTTTGCCGTTGGAAAGCGAGATTCCTTCTTTCGTGAGGTTGCTGTACAGTCGTTTGTCCAACTGCAAGGAAAGTGATTTTTTCGATGGCACGGAGTCGTGTTTATTCGCCTTGATTGCCCGTAGCATTGCGAGTACGTTTTTCTGTACTCTTATTATCCCTTGCGAAGGGATGTCGGGGAATTGTTTTCGTAACGTGTCGTAGCACGTTTGGTGTACGGGTACGAGTTGCAGACGTATGTCATTCGACGTGACGAGGTGTGCGCACATGTTGAATGCATCCCTTGTCTGAGCCAAGAGGTTCATCCAATGGCTGCGTGTCGTGTCGCTCATTATCAGTTCGATGTTATACGTCTTATATGTCATAATTCCGTTGTTTGGCTAATTCATTAGGTGAATTACCTATATATAAATAGTAAATAATATTAAAAAGTAACAAATTTAAGTGAATAATTATAATAAAAATGGAGGGTGTGATTCCTCCACGAGGCTGAAGACCTCGTGGTTTCCTCACACAAAAGATTATGAAGACGGTTCGTTGCCTGATTGGTATGATTATGATGAATTAGATTTCACTGATTTTGAGAACGATGATTGATAAGGACACGAAAAATATCGAGAGAGTAAAGAACGAGATTGAACAATGGGAAAAGTCTGCTAATAAACACGGCAGACTTTATCTTGTTGTTACCGTTCAGCATGATGGTGAATATGACTATTATTGTCATTATTTTTACTGTGAGTGGGATGGAGGATGGTGTGAATACGATGGTATTGCTTCTCAGAATTTTAAAAGTAACGAACGTTATTCTGCACTAAGATATTTAAGCGAAAAGGATAATATTAAGTTCGAGTGGGTTAATGAAAAGGGACTAAAAAAAATAAGGAGACAGACAATACAAAGGAGAATAGATAAATCCAAGAAATCTGAAGAGGATAATAATCTTAAATTAATTGTTAATGAATTAAAGGAAGATTGCGGGAAGATTGTAAGTTTCTATGAAGATAATACTCCATTGTTATTAATATGTGCCGTTTCGAGTGAAGATGATTATTACTATGTTTGTCTTGAAAAAAATATGAAGTTTCATTATGAGACTTGCGTCAGCAAATATTCGATAATTGATGATGAAAAAATCATTACTGAAATGAAAGAATGGCAAAAAGAGAATATGAATGAAATTAAACATGCCATTTATAAGAAATTATACGGAAGGTTCGATGTACCTTTCACTGATTTTTCTAATATCTTTAAAGAAAATTAACGATATTATTTTACTGGTTTTAAATAAAAGAAGTATATTTGCATTACAAATAATGATTATAATTAAATAACAATGGAAGATAATGTATTTTTACAGCTTGAAGGTAATGCGAATGATTTATTAGCAATAAATAATGATAATTCAATGAGATGCACTCGTCTTATACAACTTGAGCCTGACATTAAGCCCGAGGAAGATGAAATATTGGATATTTGTATCACATCGACGAATGTATACGGTGATCACCCGAGGTTTAATAAACTGTTAGGGAAGAAAATAAGAATGACGATTGAGATAATTGACTAATAGATGGAAGATAAAAAGTTGAATATAATTGAATTTACTGATGTTGAAGACATTTATTGTATCGGCGATATTCATGGTAAATTTAATTCAATAAAAGGGTTTATTAAACAAAATGACATAAGAGACTCATTGATCATCGTATGTGGTGATTGTGGCTTAGGTTTCGAAAGTACGAAGCATTATGAACAGACCGTCTTTCCTGATATAATTCATATTCTGAAAAAATATAACGATAAATTGATTTTTATTAGAGGCAATCACGATAGTAGAACAATTTTTGATTCTGGGATATTTAATTACGATGAGTTAAAAGTCGTACCTGATTATACTGTCGTGAACATTTATTATAATGAAGATAAATGCGCCGTGAAGCATTCGATATTATGCGTCGGAGGAGCGACATCGATAGATAGGAATTATCGTCTCTCAGTAGAAAGGCAACAAGTTCTTAAGAAAATGGCATTCAGTTTGTGTAGTGAAGAAGAGGCATATAGGAAGATAAAAAGATTGTATTGGGATGATGAAGCTCCATATTACGATGAAGAAAGACTAAAAATGATAGATAAGACCGTTTGTCCTATTGATATTGTATGCAGCCATACTGCCCCATCGTTTTGTTATCCTCAGACAAAAGAGGGATTGGGTTATTGGCTAACACAGGATAAAAGCCTTTCAGAAGACCTTGATAATGAGAGAAAAGTATTCGATAAAATATACTCTTATCTTAAAGAAAATGGTTTTGAATTATCAAAATGGTGCTATGGACATTTTCATAAACATAATACTGAATATATAGATGGGGTGAAATTTTGCCTTCTCGATATGGACAGAGGGGTAAAACTTGATACAGAATGTATTAATTAGCATTTATTAACGGAAATTCTTTGGAGTTTCCGTTTTTTCTTTATACCTTTGCTATTGTTTAATATATAATAGTTAGTAAATAGCAAATTTAATTGAAATTTATGGCAAATTTAATTGAAATTTATGGCAAAGCGGGTCAAGGTAAATCGTTAGTCTTTGCTGATAAGATATTGAAGACGATTGACAAAGGTCGTTATTGTATCGTAGTTACAGAAGAAAGAAGGCATCTGATGCATAGATTACTTAAGACATATTACAATGTTGATGCACTTAACGAATATGTATTGTCATTTAATCAACTTAAACCGATTAGTAACCTTTTCCCAAAGGCTGAAGATATCATAAAGATTATCGAGGAATTAAAATCATCTTATATTGAAAAAGGGAATAAAAAGATAGATACGATATTCATCGATGACCCGATGAATTTCAATATAAAAGGTATCGATAAGGTAAAATTCATTCGATATGTTCATAGTATGAAGGAAGTGAATAATATCGTAATCACGGTACAGAGAAGCCTATCTATTCCTCCATGTCAGACCCAAGTATATGATATAGCATACGACTGTGAACGTGTGAATGATAGCGTTATAGTGAATAGGATTCCTTCGAGCCAAAAGTCATATGATATTGACATTTATCCAGAAAAGGAAACAATTAGTATTAATAAATTTATTTAAAATTTTTATGAAAAGTAAGACAATTTTTACAATTAGTGGCGTTTGTGCCGTAGTTCTGTTCGTGATTATTATTTTCACACAGTACATCAGTATTACAAACCAAGAAGTACGTCTCCGTAATCAATTTGATGCCGAGCAGCAAAAGATTGAAATGGTATACGACAATATGTGGAAGACAATTCAGCAGACCGCAGAGGTATCTGACAAATATCAAGAGTCATTCAAGGATATCTATGTTCAGATCATGGATAAGCGTTATGACAAGAATGACGGTACACTTATGAATTGGATTAAGGAGGCAAACCCTAATTTCGATATTCGTCTTTATGACAAGTTGGCAACAACAATTGAGGTAGAACGTCATCGTTTCCTTAATGCGCAGACCAAGGCGGTTGATATCCAACGTATCCATAATAATATGCTCGATGTAATTCCATCAAAGTGGTTCTTGGGAAGTTGCCCACGACTTGAGTATGAGGTGATTTCTTCTTCACGTAGCAAGAATGTGATGAATACTCGTTTGGATGATGACGTAAGTGTATTTAATGATAAAAAGTAAATAACAATGGTGAAATTAACTGAAATCGAGGGGCGTAAGTTCGGAACTAATGCCCCTGATTATATCTATAGATATTATCTCAATTTACCCTTCAATTTTTCGATGCAAATATTGTCCGGGAATAATTTGAAAAAAATAATGGAAATTTCAAAAAGTTTAGTATTTTTGGAACCACCTTCATTAGAAAATCACATTGTAAGAATCCCGGCATCATTGAAATATTATGAAGAAAAATTGTCAGATTTTAGAAATTTAATGCCTTATATTGTAAAACGTTGTAATAATGGAGGACAACTTAATTTCGTGATCGAATTGCCTGAGACAATGTTATCGATCGAAGAACAAAGAACTATAATCAATGATTATTTGTGTATTATCAAAGATAGCATAGGTAAGATAAACCCGAATGACGTATTGTTCATTGTAATAACTAATAGTGTCTTCATATTAAGTGACGCTATAGATGAAAACGTTTTAATATTCAACGATATTACTGATGGTGATGAAAAAGATGCAGACAGTGAACTAACATTTGGAGGAAATGTGATTGAGATATTGGGTCGATATGAAACTGAAAGCTTAATGGGTGGATTGTCATCACGGATAATTCAACGGATTTTTGAAGACGCAAATAATGGTAAAGAAATTAGCGATGAAGTTATCGGTACGATAGGAGATGAATATATTCGTGGGGTCATAACAAGATTGAATGATATAAACAAAAGGAGAAATAGTCGTCGACAATGAAAAGTATTGATTTTAATTTAAATACAAATCTCAATGAAGCTGTCAGAATAGTGAAAGCCAAATCATATGAGATTGGTGAAAGAGTCGTAGGGGAATTCAATGATTTTATAATTGATTCCAATAAAAGTGAAGAAGATAATATTAAAGAATATCAGGCACAATGGAATAAGGACTTTGTCGATGGTGTGGACTGGGAACAACGTCGATATGAAATCGCTAAATCAGTGTTACCGTCAGTGGTGTCGAAGTGGGTAAAAAATTATAGTGCGTTTGTATACCATAAAGCCGATGCTATTAAAGATACGATGGAATTCACCGATATGTTGATTAAAAGACTAAAAGAAGAAAAAGAATAAGATGTCGAACGTTATTACCATATTAGGATGGTTTACCTTGATATTTTTCTCATCAATAATATTAGCTATCGCTGGTAAAAATGTTATCAGATAGACGTATTATTACGGATAGTGAAATTTTTTTCTCTAATACAGTGGAGATTAGAGCGACATTGTATTGAGGATGAAAATATCAGTGGAATGGTGATTAGCGTTGGTGTATAGACATTTGTATTGCAGATGACGGTATTACCGTATATGGTAGTTATATAAAGAACAAGAAGTATCTTGAAAAAATAGGGGACAATGAAGCAAAGGCTTTGCGTATGGCCAATGATGGTTATTCTACGAAAGATTCTCCAGAGCGTGGCTATGGACTGAATACATCACGAAGACTCTTAACAAAAGGAATGGGTGGCGATTTCTTCATGCTTTCGGGCAGTGCATTTTACAGATTGTCAAAGGATCGTGATGAAGTAGTGGAGTTGCCTAAAACAATACGTTGGGATGGAACTATAGTACTTATGAGAATACCAGTTACATTACCAAAACATTTTAATATTTATGAATATATATAAGGAATGAAGTCATGGAAAAGAACATTAAAGTTTTAGACCTGTTAGGTCCGGATATTCGTTCCCGTAGCAATGCAGGAGCGATTGAAAAAATCATCAAAGAATCAGGTAATGCAAAGTGCGTTATTGATATGGAGGGTGTGGAGTTTATTTCTCGCTCTTTTGCTGATGAATTACTTGAAATTTGCAAAAAGTCTTTTTCTGTAATCGTAAATACACATGGGGTCGCAGACACTATAATTAAAATAGTTAGTAAGAGTAGAAGTATAAGAAAAGAGAAACATAAGGGAACTGAAAAGATTGTCAAATTACGTGATATGGCAAGTCTTGAATTATATTTTGCTACATTCTGACTTGTTATATTATTAAGGTAATGACAATATCACTCATAACAGCTACATACAACAGTGGGAAGACCGTGGAGGATACTCTGCGGTCGGTTCTTGCACAGACCTATAAGGAGATAGATTATTGGGTTGTAGACGGTGGGGCGAAGTTCAATGGTGTCTTTATTAGAATATAAATTTGCTGTTGTCGTATTTTTGATATAACTTTGCAAATATAAAAAATATAAGCTATGCCGACAAACGTATTAATACCCAATGTAAGTATAGATGAACGGATTGGAAGTGTCTTTAATTATTTGTTCCATATAATCAATGATTCAGAGAAATCTGAAGACGAAACAGTAGAATGGAACTTTAAAGATGCCTCTTTCTTTCATCCGTTTTTCCTTGCGCCGTTGGCTATATATAAACATAGATGTGGGAAGAAAATACATTGTATAAATAATCCTCAAAACATTAGCGATTATTTTTCAACGATAGCTTTTCACAAGCCTTTGAGCATACAGGCAGAGTCGGATATTAAGGCTCTTTTAGAACCATATAAACATAAGACTTATACTCCAATATGTGCATTTCGTGCTTCAGAGGAGAAAGTTGCGGACGAGTTGCAGTCTGTTTTACAAATGCTTATAGAAAACCAAACAAATTACGATAGTTCTGTAAAAACTCCATTGTCATACCTCCTAAGTGAGATGATATGCAATGTCAACCAACACTCGTGTAGTGAGTATGGTTATATTTTTGCACAATACTTAAGAAAGGAAGGGTGTAATTAACTATTAATTAAAAAATTAAACTTTTTTATACTTTTTTTAACAAAATTGATAACTTTTTAGAATAACGATATATTTATATATGATGAAAGTAACAAATATAGATTTTAAAAATAAGACATTCGAGACAGTTAATGGTGAAACATTTCCTTTGCTGTTCGATGTTAATGAGCCAATAACGCTTGAAGAATTTCAAGAATTGGTTGATAAAAGCGAGAATGCAATAAAAGAACTATTAACTTAATTGATGGATAAACTATATAACATATCAAAGACAGCAGAAATATTAGATGTCACACCGAAGACATTAAGAGTATGGGATAAGGAAAACAAACTTAAACCAATCCTAACATCTGGTGGACACAGACGCTACCGTGAATCTGACATTAATAAAATAATAGGAGTTGAGCAAACCGATGAAACCAAACAAGAAATATGTGCAACATACGCAAGAGTATCATCACAGAAACAAAAAGTGAGTGGTGACTTGGATAGGCAATCACAAAGACTATCTGAATATTGTGCAAAACATAATCTGTATGTTGAACACATTATAAAAGATTGTGGAAGTGGCTTGAATGATAAAAGACAAGGATTCGCTCAACTTACTGATTTGATTATAAAGCAAAAAGTCAATAAGTTAGTCATCGAACATAAGGACAGACTTACACGTTTCCAATTCAAATTCATCAAGAAGATGTTTGAGAGTTATGGGTGTGAGGTAATTGTTATAAATGGAATGGACGTATCTGATACTGAGGAATTGGCTGCTGATATGATGTCACTATTGGCAAGTTTTAGTAGAAAGTTCTATCGTAAAAGAACTGCTGAAAGGAGAAAGAAAAAGAAAAATGAAAAAGTACAAATTGATTAAAATAATATGTTAAGAGCAATTAAAATAAGGCTATATCCGAATAAGGAACAAGAACTCAAACTGAATAAGGTTTTGGGTTGCTACCGATTTGTCTATAACCAAATGCTTGCTCTCAAACAACAAGAATACAACGAAAATAAGAAATCATTGGGACTGACAGACCTTTCAAAATATTTTCACGGAACATTGCTGAAAGACGAACAATATGAATGGCTGAAGGAACAGAATACAAAGGTAATGAAACAGTCAATAAGACAGATGCTTTCAGCCTATGACAAGTTTTTCAAACAGCATAACGGATTTCCGAAGTTCAAGACAAAGAAGGACAAGCAATCAGCATTGTTCCCATTGGAAGCAATATCAAAGGGAAATAAGTTCAATGAGAGAAAAATAACATTAACACAACCTTTAAAGGATATTAAATTCAGGTGTTCAGACCTATACTTTAAAAGGTTACAAGCATATAAGGAAGGAATAAGGAGTGCTACCTTATCGAAAACCAAGAGTGGTAACTATTTCCTATCCATCCTTATAGAGTTACCTCAAGAAGAGATAATAAGATTTGGACAGACGAATGAACATGTTGGCATTGACCTTGGAGTTAAGGACTTTGTAATAACAAGTGACGGAGAGGTTTTTGAAAACAAGCATTTCTTCAAGAAGCAAGAAAAGAAAATTTCGAAGTTACAAAGACAATTATCAAAGAAACTGAAAGGTTCTAACAACAAGAACAAACAACGTGTTAAAATTGCAAAAGCATTTGAAAGGCTTACCAACCAGAAAGAAGCATACATCCACAAAGTGGTAAATGAGTTACTTACGTACTATGATACCGTGTTTATGGAAGACTTGAATGTTCAAGGAATGCTTAAGAATCATAAGTTAGCCAAGGCAATACAAGAGGTTGGTTTCTATAGATTCAAGCAGGTACTTGAAGACAAGGCAAGGAACAACTATAAGGAAGTGGTATTTGTTGGTAGGTTCTATCCAAGTTCAAAGACTTGTCATAAGTGTGGATATATGAATAAGGAACTGACGTTAAATGACAGAGAATGGACTTGTCCAGTATGTGGAGAACATCACGATAGGGATTTGAATGCAGCAATTAATATCCTAATGGAAGGTGAAAGAATAATAGGTGTCCGTAGCACCGAATTTACGCTTGTGGACTATCCTCCTATGGATGACTGATTATCATAAGATAATGTACTAAAAAGTAGTGATAGGGTGAAGCAAGAAGTGAAATATACCTAAATCATAGATTTTCGTAGAATTTCATGTACGGTGACATTTGCGTATATAATACCATTAAGGATATGATTAGTCTCGGTTATAAGGATAGAATCGAAGTTTTAATGGATGCCACAGCATCAATCGACGGTGGACAAAAATTAAATGAATTAATCGATACTGAACATTTGAGAAAAGTATAATAAATGTCTATATATTATATGAGATATATAATAGTTCACTATGATACATAGATTAAAATGGATAGACTATAAATATACGGAGAAATGTGGGATTTATAATGCGATTCTCCAAAATATGGCATTATTGCTAATGATAATAATTGGATAATATATGAGGTAAGGATGATTAAAAAAGAAGAAGGAAGAGTAACCGAATATGCACAAGATGATAGATTCATTGTTTGTTTCGATGAATCAATTGAATTTCCTGAATGGGAAATAGCGAGATTCGTGTATAATGGTAACAATACTTTCACAATATCAGCAATGGATTACGTATTTATTGATGCCAATAAGGGTGTGAAGTATTCGACCGAAAGCTACTTTATGGAAAAAATGAAATTCCGAGACTTTTATACCATAAAGGTAGAACATTCATACGGGGATGGTAAAGTCATGTATACTGAAGAGTTCACTAATTGCCGAATAACACAAGTACTTCCAGATAATTTGGATTATGGAAATTCAGATAAAGTGCATAAGATAAATGTAACTTTCGCCTATGATGAAAAAAAGATAAATTTCTGATTTTATATGTAACAAAAAAAGAACGGTGATGTACCAAAGATTATATCAATGGTTACATCACCGTTCACATTTATCTACTGTTTTAATAATTTTTTAGAAGCCTACATTATCCCACATTTTAATATTACCGTTTCTTCCTTCAGGATGTCTTACGAAATCATTAATTTTCTTTCTTGCAGCTTCGAGAGAAGCAATTACCTCATTATTAGCCCCATCTGTTGTGTCATAGTCATTTTCGAATGCCTCCTCGAATTTATTGATAGCATCCATTAATGTATAATAAGGCTCCCGAATGGAGTATTCGCTTTCTTTTAATACTTTTTTAATACTGTCTTCAACTATCCGACGTATTCTATCTTCTGTTAAATACTTCATATATTCTTTTATAATAAATTATTTACTAATAAATATCATCTCGTATTAAAACTTTTGATTAATTGTTCTTTAATATATGGTAATTGTACTTTTTCATAGGTACCATCATCTTTCAACCATATGAGACGACGATCGATTACCTCATAACCCAAATTCTCCAAGAACATACTATATAAACCTTGTTGGATAATATAATGCGATAATGCTTCATCAACAAGGTTGTCGAATGGAGGTTTCATCATTATACCATTGTTACGGTTGTAGTCACTAATCAGACTGTTATTATTTTTATAGTCGGTCTGTAAAATTACCCATTTATCTTTCCTTTTATATGCGAATAATGTGTCAGCCGTGCCACAAATGATTTCCTTGATGCCGTACTTATTACCAAGTGGGAGGTACATTTTACATTCGGCAATTAACGGGTATACATTAGGTAATGAAAACATTTCTTCCCAAAATGCCATACCGGCTTCTTCTTTTTTGCCCAAAGGTACTAAATAACCTCTTTCATATTGGGATTTAATCTGTAAAGGAATCTCGAATTTTTCTCCGAACATTATTAAATTTTGCAATTGTTCATTGTAGAAGTGAATTTGTGTCCCTTGATTCGTTGCCCTCAGATTATTTTCGTTCCATTGCCTTTTAACGATATTGTGAGGAATGCCATGACTAATAGCATACCTTAGACTGACTTCCTCCCAATCGGTTTCATTTTCAAACCTTTTAATAATCGACGATGCGGATGGAATACCTTTAATTATAGTACCATCGGCATTGTGTAAGTTGTAGATATGCCCATCCTCAATGAATTCCAAGTTTGCGAACGATGAAAGAATATGCTCTCTCATTTGTGTCACCTCTTTTGGCTCGGGATTATCCCTTAGTCTCTTGTTTATATCTTCAATATTTATCATGTAATTTTAATAATATATGTACAAATATACTATTTTTAGGATAATCTATTATAGAATATATGTGATAATTTGTCAATAGATATCAAAGTTATCTTAGTTATTAATTTTCGTTAATTTATAAAAAAAATTTGCTTTTGCTTGAATTATTTAACACTTTACCCTATTTATTATATAGATGAACACTCGTGGATATATATCACATACGAGATGCTGTTTATATAATATGCTGTTCAAATGCTAGGCAATTTATAATTCGTTATGTCTCTATGTACTGTGCGTTATCAACGCAGTGATTTCGTCTGATTTCAATAATGAAATTTTTTAAATAATTATATAATTAAACAGATAGAGACAAATGTCAAAAACTACAAAAATCTTACTTAAGAGAAGTTCTGTTGCAGGAAAAGCACCTACTGCTGATATTATGGAGTCAGGTGAAGCTTTTGTAAACCTTGCTAAAGGTACTGAGCATCTGTATTTTAAGAATGCTGCAAATGAAGTTATTGCAACTAAACTCGGTCCTCTTGACAAAGAACTTGATGAAACATCTGAATACGGTGTGGAGAATCAGGCAATCGCCAAGAAATACAATGAGTTGAAAAAGCAATTGGAACTATTAGCACAGATTTATTCAGTTTATGGATTCGCAAGGGTAAACGGAGACAATTCTCCAGATGGAACTATCTTCTTCGGAAAGGACAGTAACCTCGAAGAGATTACATCCCATTTTCATATGGGACTAACCACAAGGGATGGAAAATTGTACAAAAAATGTGCAAACTGCCGTCTGGATATCGCAGCCGACGGTACTGAATTAAAAATCGATGGTACTGATGGTGATGTAATGCTTTTCACTGATTCGAAATTGTATTTCCTTAAAGCCACTGTGGCTGCACCAGCGGATCTTAATCTTGGAGACGGTGTTGAATTGAATATTATCGCTTTTGGTATATCACCATTCAGCATCTACGATGTTAACGCAAAGGCTTTCGATCCATTCGCACTTAATCCTCAATACACAGTAAACTGCCAAATTGCCGGCGTGGACGATGTCGTTTGTGCGCACTCAATTTACAACACTGCGTATGAGGGTTCATATTCTACACCTTATAAACGGTTCAATGAAATATTTAAGCCAAACGGTAACGGTTACTTTAGTCAGGGTATCAGCTCAATGCAGAGTATTTGGTACGCACAGGGAAAGAATGCCGACCAGAAGACAAACAGACCTTATATGGGAGGTTACTATGAATTCTTTGAGATTTTTATCGCCCTTATGTTCTGTGAGTTGAAGAGTGTATATCATCAGTCACTTACTTCATTCGGTAATGGTTGTACACTTTCAGACCCTGCTACTGATGCGGCTTCATTCGGTGATAAGACAATGAGAGGTAACAGTGGTGTGATGCATGTACAAGCAAACGGTACAAAGACTTACAAGGAATTAGATACGGAGTACCTCTGCGGAGACTATTACGGATTTACTGAAATGCTTGAACCAGAACGTATTTTGAATGATATCGCTAAGGCGGGACTTATTAGCAAGATATGGGACGGTGTAACTGCTGACAGTGCAAATTGCAGCGTTGTATTCGAGTATGATGAAGCTGGTAATATGAAGGTATCTGATTTTACTAATGAAGAATTGGCAACTGGTGCTAATATGGTTCCTAACCATAAGTATTATCAGGTACGTAGCGTTCCTAATACAAAGGGTATGGCAGATGGCGCAATGACGGCGGTTATTAACATCTATGTCAAGATGACATTCAAGGACGGTGCTCATTTCGATGGTGACGACTATACAGGAGGTTACGCCGTGTATAAGTTTTCTCACCCAGTATATCGTGGTATGTGCTTGCAGGACGGTATGTTATCACAGATGCAAGGTTGCCACTATGTAAACTATTGTATCGAAGGTACTACCGGCGAAAACGGTGTGAAGGAAGAAGACAAGTATGTTACTTACTTCAAGTGTGCCGAAAATGTCGATGATATTCCAGCACAGCAGGCAGCTTCTATCGAATATTTCGGCGACGTAAATAAGGAATTGGAAATGGAACGTGGCTTGACTAAGGTAGTTCAGACACACGGTGAATTAACCCTTGCACAGAAGTCAGGTTACAATGTATGGGCGAAGAAAGCTGATTATAACGCTTCACTCTTGTGCTATACTCAAGGTGGTGCCAGCATTTCAACAGGTGAATGCGCATTCTTGTGGAATTATGCTTCTTGGTCAAATGGTGATACTGAGCATACTACCACGGATGGTTTGCCAACTGCGGGTAGAAAGTGTGTGAACGCTGTTGTCGTTGGTTGCCACTCGAATCTCGACGATTCGTCTGCACGCACTGTCGATGGTAGCCGTGCTGTGAGCCACAGCCGTGGCGGTTACGCTGGGCGTTTCGCTCTCCCTCATCTGCAACTGTAAACAACAGGTATAGCAGTTAATAGAAAGCAAGTGGCTAACGACAAATAGCCGACTGCAAAAACAAACACGGTAAGGTGAGTGGCAAACGAACCTTACCTGTGTTAAAAAAAAATAAAAAATATCAGGAATACTAATATTTTTTGGATTTTTCTAAATAATCATATATTTAATATTAAAGGCTTATTACGATGGCTAAAAATAATTTTCGAAATACTGACCGAGACAATAAAGGTGGTGTCGTAAAAAAGAAGACGACACAGATAGCCGTCTCGTATAATATTCCGGAAGTTGATGATAATGTTAAAGGATATTCCACGGTGAATTCTACATCGGTTAACGAGTATTCGGGAGATATTATCTATAATGTTGGTACAGAAGAGAGTGACGCTGTTGTCGTTGGTTGCAACTCGAATAACGACAATTCGTCTTTGGATTCATTACCTATCGGTGATACATTGTCACAATTACTTGCGATGGCTGTATTGTTTGAATGTGATATGAAATAATTATGAAAAAAAAATAGTCCTACATTTTATTGTGGCTTCGGTGACAACAGGTTATTTGGTGATAAGGATAAGCAGAAATTAATTGATATTAGAGAATTTCAAATATCGTATTATTCTGGTAGATTTAACCTTGACCTTAATGGAGACTACAGTCTACATAAAGTCAGTGATGGCTTCCGTTTCTGTAAAACTTATTTTTCGGTTGATTACACAAAGATAAGGGCAGAATTAAGACAGACGAAAGCTTATTTGAGGACGATGATTTTAACAATGATTCATTCTCGCCAAATAAATAAATCTATATTATATAATATAAGGAAATGACAACAAGTTTAACATTTTTGGAAAGACATCCATTAATCGAGTATGGTGTTTTGGGCAATACATATGTATATGCCAACGAACAGGAAGTCGAGGAAGAGTATACTGATATGAATCCTGACGGTAAATATGAGAAGAAAACTCGTACTGTTTACAAATATGATGTCGTTGATATCGACAGACGTTTCAAAACTGAGGACGAGGTAATTGCCGAATTGAAAAAATTGAAGAACGATGAGATTACAAAGTACGATACATCATCAAATGTAAATGTATTCTCATTGAATGGTGTCGATGTGTGGTTGGATAGAGATACCCGTGTAAGTTTGATGAACTCTACCACTATTGCAAAGAATATGGGACAGGAAAATACAACTCTTTGGTTGGGTACTGTTAAAATCGTTGTAAAGTGTGACCAGGCAATTCAATTGCTTTCTGCGTTGGAGATGTATGCCTTGAGTTGCTTTAATAAAACCGCAGAGCATCGAAATAATGTGGAAGCATTAAGTACAATCAATGAGATAGTTTCATACGATTATACTGTAGGTTATCCTGAGAAACTGAATCTTGTCACTGAATAAAAATAAATTAAACGGATGATATGTCAATTTTTGCATTAACTTGTTACCTTTTATCACTTATCATATATATAGTATATCTTTGTATTTGTCTTAAGAGATATGGTAGTAAAATGGATTGCATATCATCCACTTTTTATCTTAGTAAGAGAAAGTGGATTTTTAGTGCCGTTATTATCTCAATTTCTTTTCTCATTCTTCCGTCTTGGTTAGAAATAAGCGGAGATAATTATACATTCCTTGCCTTTTTATCGACTTTGTTATTAAGTATCGTAGGTATTTGCCCTAAATATTTGGGAGATGAAAGAAGAATACATCTTGCGTCCGTCGCATTATCCTGCGTACTTTCATTAATATGGAATATCGTTTCTGGTACTTATGTATTACCTATAATAGGTTTAATATTATTGTTGCTATATAAGGTAATTTTTAATGTAAAGGATTTAGCGTTGGCGAGTGAAGTAATGGGATTTGCAAACATTTATACATCGATAATATTCAAGGCATTTCTTATGTAATTGATAGTGAACTACCCACAAACTAAAGATTTGTGGGCTTCTGACTTCATAGCTGATTGCCCTTGGTAGGGTCTTACATCTGCTCCATCAGTGTAATCGACAGTTCCTGCCGATGTATTTCTTAATCCTTCTTGAAGGATATTCATTGCAGCATTAACATCTCTGTCAAGCGTGTTTCCACAATGAGGACAAGTCCATTCCCTATCTTTCAGTTGTAAGCCTTCTTTAATCCAACCACAACAATGACAAGTTTTTGAAGATGGGTAGTATCTTCCTATCTTCACTACTTGTTTTTCATTCATAACCGCCTTATAGGTAAGCATTGAAAGAAATGCCCCCCAACTTGCATCAGATATTGCTTGAGCAAGTCTATGGTTTCTTTGCATACCTTTAACATTCAAATCCTCACAACAGATTACATCATAGTTTCTGATTAAGTCAGTACTAATCTTATGCAATTTGTCGAATCTACAGTTATG
>NFYZ01008686.1_pt1 | contig 20563 bp, 21 predicted proteins | sample 1092561 | NCBI WGS metagenome assembly NFYZ01 (sample SAMN03609887, study PRJNA323583) | gut metagenome | isolation source: feces | host: Rattus norvegicus | place: Malaysia | collected 2013 | reverse complement strand
AAAAATATTTTTTATAAAAAATATGGATATATAAATTAAAAACTAAGGAGTGATTTTTATGCCACAAGCATTACAACCTTTCATAATGCCTATTGCTTTGATAGCTATGATGTACTTTCTTATGATAAGACCTCAAAAGAAGAAAGAAAAAGAAAGAAGTGAAATGTTAGGTTCTTTAAAAGTAGGCGATGAAATACTTACTATTGGTGGAATTTATGGAAAGATTGTAGTATTGAAAGAAGATATGCTAACAATTGAAGTAGGGAAAGGTAAAACTAAATTAGATATTTCTAAATGGGCAATTGGTAGTGTTACAAAATCAAAGGCAAATAAACAAACAGAAGACAAGAAAGAAAATGATGAAAAATAGTTAAAAAAGCTTCCTTTTTTAAGGGAGTTTTTTTATTTATGTAATATTTCTCACCTTCTAAAAATAAGTATTCATTAGAATGGAGGTGAGTTATATGAAATCTAAAACTATTAATTTTCTATGGTGTCTTTTAAAAAGCTTAGTTCTTTCTTATATAGTAACCTTAGGATTAGTACTAATTATGGCTATAATGCTTACATATACACCTTTAAAGGAAAAAAGTATTCCTCTATTAAATACTATTACTATGATGATAAGTATAATTACAGGTGCAATTTATTTAACATTAAAAATAGGAGAAAAAGGTTGGTTAAATGGAGGAATTGTTGGAGTTGTTTATTATTTAATACTTTTATTAATTAATATTATTTTTATTAAAAATCATTCTATAGATATTTATACTACATCTAAAATTATAATATCTTTAGTAACGGGTGTTATCGGTGGTATGATAGGCATTAATTTAAAATAATAGCTTTAAAACAAGATATAAATGTGATACAATCAATCTATAAAACTACTGTATAATAAAAATTAAAATGTCAAAGATAATGGTTAAAAGGTGGTGGTTTACCCACTACTTTTTAATTTTAATAACTTTAAGTAAAAAATTATGATATAATAGTGCCAAAGTTTTATATCAAGGGGTATTATAGAAATTATACAAAAGAAGGAGGAAATTCTATGAAGAGTAAAAGTTGGATTATATTTATTTTAGTTGTTGCAATTATAAGCCTTGGTTCTTATACAGCTATTAAGGGTATAGACATGGGGAAATTTAAAATTAAGAATGCAAAAGAATCTATAGACTTAGGATTAGATTTAGCTGGTGGTGTATATGTGGTGTTGGAAGCTCAAACTGATGCTCAAGGAGCTGAATTACAGAAGATCATGGAACAAACAAAGGCTATTATGACTGAAAGGGTTGATGGATTAGGAGTTTCAGAACCGAATATAGTAATTGAAGGGAATAAGAGAATTAGAATAGAGTTAGCTGGTGTTGATGAGCCACAAGAAGCTATTGATACTATAGGTAAAACTGCTCAATTACAATTTATTGATCCAGATGGAGAAGTAGTTCTTACAGGGAAAAATGTAAAAAGATCGGAAGTTATGTTTGAATCTGCTGATTCAGGGGACAGGCCAGTTGTGGCTTTAGAGTTTGATAAAGAGGGAGCTAAGAAATTTGAGGAGGCAACAAAAAGATTATCGGAAAAGACTGCTGAAGAGGAAAAAATATTATATATAGTTTTAGACGATCAAGCAATATCCTATCCAATGGTACATGAAACTATTAGTGGGGGAAGTGCTACCATTACAGGACAATTTACTGTTGATGAAGCAAGTAATTTGGCAACCTTAATAAGGGCTGGGGCATTACCAGTAGATATGGAAGAAATTCAATCAGCAGTTATTGGGCCAACTTTAGGACTTCAAGCTTTAGATAAAAGTCTTTTAGCAGGCTTGGTTGCAATTATATTTATATTTATATTTTTAATTGTTCTTTATAGGTTACCAGGTTTTGTGGCTAGTATAACCTTAACTGCTTATATACTTTTAGTATTACTTGGTATGAAGGTCTTGGATGTTAAATTAACTTTACCAGGTATAGCTGGATTAGTTTTATCTATTGGTATGGCCGTAGATGCTAATATTTTAATCTTTGAAAGAATAAAAGAAGAATTACAAGTGGGTAAAACTGTTAGACTTTCTATAGACTCTGGTTTTAAAAGGGCTTTAACTTCAGTACTGGATTCTAATATTACTACTTTAATAGCTGGTGCTGTTTTGTACTATTTTGGTGAAGGGCCAATAAAAGGATTTGGTGTAACTTTAATATTAGGTATTGTTGCATCTATGATTACAGCAGTATTTATTACTAAGTATTTATTGAAATTGACAGTTGGTATGACTGGTGGGGAAAATACAAAACTTTATGGTGCATAAGAAAGAGGTGGATATAGTGGATATAATTAAAAATAGAAAGATTTTTTTTAGTATTTCTTTAATAATAATTATTATTGGAATATTAACAATGGCTATTAAAGGACTTAATTATGGAATAGATTTTACAGGTGGAACTTTAATACAAGTAGATCTAAATAAACAGGTTAAAGTAGAAGAAATAAGAGAACTTATGTCAGCCTATGATAAAGATGCACATGTTATCCATGCAGGTGCAGATAAAAAGGAAGTAATAATAAAGAGTAAAGCTGATTTTAGTAAAGAACAAAAAGATGAAATAATTATAAAATTTAAAGACAAATATGGTTTAAAAGATGAAAATTTTACACAGTTTCAAAAATTTAGTCCAGCAATGGGAAAAGAAATTAGAAATAGAGCCTTGCTTTCATCTCTGCTTGCTATAGTAGCAATGCTTATATATATAACTTGGAGATTTGAGTTTAAATTTGCAACTGCAGCTATTTTAGCTTTATTACATGATGTGTTAATAACAATATCAGTATATGCAGTGTTTAGGGTCCCAGTAAATGGATCATTCATTGCAGCAATTTTAACTATATTAGGATATTCAATTAATGATACTATTGTTATTTTTGATAGGATAAGAGAAAATAAAAAGCTTAATAGAAAAGAATCTAATGATGTATTGGTAAATCTCAGTGTGAAAGAATCTTTTAAAAGGTCAATTAATACATCTATAACAACTTTAGCAGCTGTAGTTACTTTATATATATTTGGTGTTGAAGATATAAAAGTTCTAGCTTTACCATTAATAATAGGTATTATTGCTGGAACATATTCTTCTTTGTTTATTGCTAGTCCTTTATGGTATATTTTCACTAAAGAAAGGAAAGATGGGGGTTATAAACCTAGAAGAGTATAAACTGCCTTTGGGCAGTTTTTTTATAAATAAATCCTTCTTTTTAGGGTAAATAGGTTGTATCTATTATATCATAGGGATAGGGAGGAACAATATGCAAATTAATTTTATTTTATCATTAATTTTTGCTACTTTTGTTGCAATATTTGCTTTGAAAAATGGAGATAAGGTGTTAATTGATTTTTTATTTGCTAAAGTAAATGTATCTCAGGCAATTGTAATTTTTATTTCTGCTATTTTAGGGGCAGTAATAGTTGCTATACTAGGCTCTGTTAGAAGTATAAAAAATAAGAGAAAAGTTAAGGAGTTAAAAAGTAGATTATTAAATTCCGAAGAAGAAAGAAAAAATTTAATGGCCTTAATAGAGGCTAATAGTGAAGAAAATCAAGATAAAGAAAACGAATATAAATTTGATAAAAATAATGAAGAAAGTGAAGATATAGCAATAGTTGATAAATAAGATATCTGAGGTGATATGTTGATTGACTTTGAAAAAATTTATAGTATAAAAGATGCAAACTATGAAAAAGCTGAAGAAATTTCTAAAGCCTTAAATATATCCTTATTAACTGCTAAGGTTTTGTTAAATAGAGGATTTACTAATGAACAACAATGTATAGAATTTTTGGATACTGAACTAACCAGTTTACTGGATCCCTTCTTATTAAACGATATGGATAAGGCTACAGATAAAATAATAGAAAAAATAAAAGCAGGAGAAAAAATTTGTATTTATGGAGATTATGATGCTGACGGTGTTACGAGTATTACTGTATTAAAAATCTTTTTTGATGAAATTGGTGCTAATTCTTTTTATTATATTCCTAATAGATTGGAAGAAGGTTATGGGTTAAATAAAGGAGCTGTTGATCGTATTCATAAAGAAGATGCATCTCTAGTTATAACTGTAGATTGTGGAATATCTAGTTTTGATGAAGTGGACTACTTCAATGAAAAAGGAATAGAGGTAATTATAACAGATCACCATCAGTGTGGCGATGAGTTACCTAAAGCATTTTCTGTAATAAATCCTAGTAGAAAAGATTCTACATATCCTTTTAAATATTTAGCAGGAGTAGGAGTTGCCTTTAAACTGGTACAAGCTTTGTCAATAAAAATGGGAATTCCTTTAGCTGAAAAAGATATCTTACCTTTTGTAACTATAGGTACAGTATCAGATATAGTTCCATTAGTAGGTGAAAATAGGGTAATTGTTAAAAATGGATTAAAAAGTATTAAAGATAGTAATAATATAGGTTTACAAGCCTTATTAAAAGTATCTGGTTTAGCGAATCAAGATATATATTCTTATCATGTAGGATTTGTATTAGGTCCCCGTTTAAATGCTAGTGGTCGATTAGGGTTAGCAAAAAATGGAGTAGAACTATTTTTGACTAAAGATGAAGATAAAGCTATAATATTAGCAGAAAATCTTGATAAAGAAAATATAAAAAGACAAGATATTGAAAGTGAGATACTTAAGGATGTAGAGAAACAAATAAAAGAAAAAATAGATTTAGATAGGGAAAGAGTTATAGTACTGGCTTCTGAGGATTGGCATTCAGGGGTTATAGGTATAGTTGCTTCTAGAATAGTAGAAAAACATCATAGACCTACTATATTATTTGCTATTGAAGATGGTGAAGCTAGAGGCTCTGCAAGAAGTATTTCTACTTTTAACATTTATGAAGGATTAAAAAAATGTAGTAGTTGTTTTATTGGCTTTGGTGGACATAAACAGGCAGCTGGAATCCATATAAAAGCTGAGTTAATTGATGAATTCAGAGAAAAAATTAATAAAGTGGCTAATGAAGATTTAGATGAATATGAATTAATACCGGAGATAACTATAGACTGTGAAATTGGTATTGAGGATATAAATTTACAAACTGCAAGGGAGCTAAAATCTTTAGAGCCCTTTGGTATTGGCAATCCATCTCCCCAGTTTATTTTTAAAAATGGAACTATAAAAGATATTAGGGGTATAGGCAAGGAAAAAAAACATTTAAAATTGTTATTAAATAGGGAGAATAAGGATGTTGATGCAGTAGGTTTTAATTTTGGAAATTATGCTAATATTTTAAAACATAATGATAAAATAGATTTAATTGGTACCCTAAATATTAATGAATACATGGGAAAATCAACCCCCCAGTTATTAATAAAAGATATAAATAATAAAAAGGACTCTTTATTGGGGAATAATTATTATATTCATATGAAAAATTTGTTTAAAACAAGAGAGAAGATTGAAGAAACTGGTTTAATGCTAGAGGAGTTATCGGAATTAAATGATTATCTTAGATTAGAATATGTAATAGAAGCATTAAAAGAAAAGAATAATTTATTATTATTAGTTTTTAATTATTATAATGCAGAAGAAATATTAAGATTAATTCAAATGACTGGTAGAGATATTCTAGGTAGAACTAATATATCTTTTAATAAAACTATAGAGGGTAAAACTAATAATTTAGTTATACTTCCAGTGTTAGATAAAATTGATTTTGACCAGTTTGAAAATATTATATTATATGATGCAAATTTTCATAATTTTGGTTTAAAAGAGTTTTTAGATAAAAATTTAGAAAAGGTAGAGGTATTGGCTTCTAAAAAAGATTATGAACTTAATAAAAGGTTATTAAATTACATTACACCAACAGTAGAAGAAATGAGATTATTTTATAAATTATTTTTTAGTTCTGGGGAAGAAATCTTTAAATTAGATTCTAAACTTTATTTAAACTCTATAAATAATAATTTTAATATTAATGTTTCAGAGGCAAAATTAAATTTAATATTAGAAATTTTTAAAGAATGTAATTTGCTAGACTTTGTTAAAAAGGATGGAGCTTATTTTATAAAACTGTTATCTAAGCCTAATGATAAGTTTAATATTTTAAAGCAACCTACATTAGAGTATTTATACAGCTTAAAAGAACTCCAATAAGAACAAGTAGGTGAGTGTTATGATAGATGATTTAATTCTAAAAATTGAAAAGTACAATCCTCATGTAGATATAGAACAAATAATGAAAGCCTATAATTTTTCTGAAAAGGCCCATGAAGGCCAGTTAAGAAATTCTGGAGAAAATTTTTTTATACATCCGTATAATGTTGCTATGATATTAGCCGATTTAAACATGGATGCTCCAACAATAATGGCTGGTTTGTTACATGATGTTATTGAGGATACTGATATTACCTATGAAACCTTAGTAGAAGAATTTGGCAAAGAGGTAGCTAATTTAGTTGAGGGAGTTACTAAGCTGAAAAAGTTACAATATAAAACAAAACAGGAAAATCAAGCCGAAAACTTAAGGAAAATGGTTTTAGCTATGGCTAAGGATATAAGGGTAATAATAATAAAACTAGCTGATAGGCTTCATAATATGAGAACCTTGGAATATATGAGTGAGGAAAAGAAAAAGGAAAAAGCTTTGGAAACTTTAGAAATATATGCTCCCCTTGCCCATAGATTAGGGATATCAAGGATTAAATGGGAACTAGAAGATTTATCTTTAAGATATTTAGATCCAGAAGGTTATTATGATTTAGTTGATCGGGTGCAAAAGAGAAGAAAAGAAAGAGAAGCTTATATTAAGATGATAACCGATATTCTGGAGAAAAAATTAGATGAGGTTAACATACCTAATGAAACTAGTGGAAGGCCAAAAAGTTTTTATAGTATTTATAAGAAGATGATGTATCAGAACAAGGATTTTGAACAAATTTTTGATTTGACAGCAATTAGAATTATAGTAGATAATATAAAGGACTGCTATGGAGTTCTTGGCATAGTTCATACAATGTGGAAACCAATACCAGGAAGGTTTAAAGATTATATTGCTATGCCCAAGCCAAATATGTATCAATCTCTGCATACTACTGTAATAAGCTCTGATGGGGAAATATTCGAGGTTCAAATTAGAACTTGGGATATGCATAGAACTGCAGAATATGGTATTGCAGCTCATTGGAAATATAAAGAAGGAACTGTAAGGACTAATAATCTTGATAAAAAACTTACTTGGTTAAGACAACTACTAGAATGGCAAAAAGATATGAATGATCCAAAGGAGTTTATGGAAACTTTGAAAATTGATTTCTTTACAGATGAAGTTTTTGTCTTTACTCCAAAGGGAGATGTAATAAATTTACCTAATGGTGCTACGCCTATAGATTTTGCCTATAGAGTTCATACTGCAGTAGGCAATACCTGTGTTGGAGGTAAGGTTGATGGTAGAATTGTGCCTTTAGATTATAAACTTAAAAATGGAAATATTGTGGAGATTATTACATCTGGCAGTAGTACAGGGCCTAGTAGGGATTGGTTAAAAATTGTTAAAAGTAGTAGAGCTAAAAGTAAGATTAGACAGTGGTTTAAGAGAGAGTCTAAGGATTTAAATGTAAATAAGGGGAAAGAATTATTAGAAAAAGAAGTAAAACGTCAAGGATATAAATTAACTGAAATACTAAAAGAAGATTGGCTTAGAAATGTAGCAAATAAATTAAGTTTAGGAAGTCCTGAGGATATGTATGCTGCTCTTGGCTATGGAAGTGTGAACTTATCTCACGTTATGCCAAAGCTAAAGGAAATTTATAATAGGCATCACGATATAAAGGAAGAAAAAGTATTTAAAGAGGAAAGGATTATTCCACCTACAAAAAGAAAACCAAGAGCAACACAAGGAGTAAGTATAAAAGGTGCTGATAATATAAAAGTAAGATTCTCTAAATGTTGTAACCCAGTTCCTGGTGATGAAATTGTAGGTTATATTACTAGAGGAAGAGGAGTATCTGTCCATAGAAAGGACTGTCCTAATGTGACTTTTTTAGATGATCAAGATAGGTTTATAGATATTGAATGGGATAATAATGAAAAAGCTTCTTATCAAGCAGAAATACAAATAAAGTCAACAGATAGGACAGGAATATTAACGGAGATAACCCAAAGAATTACTGAAGTAGATTTAGAGGTTATTGCACTAAATGCTAGAACTAATAGGGAAAAACTAGTTTTAATTAATATTACTTTAGGAATAAAAAACAGGGAACAATTAGGAGATCTTATGAGAAGAGTTAGGAAGATTAAAGGAGTTATAGACGTATATAGAGTGACTGTGTAGTAAGGAAAGGATGGAATAAATGAGGGCTGTAATTCAAAGAGTTTCTGAAGCTGATGTAAAAATAAAGGGAAATATAGTTGGTGAAATAGGAGAAGGACTTTTAGTACTTCTAGGAGTTGGTAAAGAAGATACAGAAGAAGATACTGAATACTTGACTAAAAAAATTCTTAATCTTAGAATATTTGAGGATGAAGATGGGAAAATGAACCTGTCTTTATTAGATATAAAGGGAGAATTATTAATTGTTTCCCAATTTACTTTATATGGAGATGTTAGGAAGGGTAGAAGACCAAGCTTTACAGATTCAGCATCTCCAAAGAAAGCAGAGGAAATATATGAACAATTTATAGATAAATGTAAGGCAGAAAATATTAATGTGGAAAAAGGCCAATTTGGTGCTGAAATGGATGTAAGCTTAGTAAATAATGGTCCTGTAACCATTTTATTAGATAGTAAAAAAACTTTTTAGGAGGGATACATTGGAAATAATTAAGATTCCTGTAGGAATTTATGCAGCTAATTGTTATATAGTATATTGCAAAGATACAAAAGAAGGTATAGTAATAGACCCAGGTTCCCAAGGAGCTGAAATAGGTGATAAAATAAAAGACTTAGGTTTATCCATTAAGTATATTATATTAACTCACGGTCACTGGGATCATACAGATGGGATCTTAGGATTAAAAGAAAAAATAGATGTACCTGTTTTAATCCATAAGGAAGATGAGCCATTACTCAGGGCAGGTAAAAAAGGTATATATAGTAAGGCTTCTTCTGAAGGTATTGAGGTTGCTCCAGATAAATATATAGAAGATGGAGATAAGTTAAAAGTAGGAGATATGACTATAGAAATAATCCATACTCCAGGTCATAGTCCTGGTGGAGTAAGTATAAAAATAGGGGATAGGATTTTCACTGGTGATACTCTATTCACTGGTTCTATAGGGAGAACAGATTTATACGGTGGATCTTATGAAACCTTATTATCTTCTATTAAGGAAAAACTTTTAATATATCCGGATAATACTATTGTTTATCCAGGTCATGGTGAATCTTCTACCATTGGAAGAGAAAAAGTAACTAACCCTTTTATTAAATAAGAATAGAAAACCACCTTTAGGGGTATTTTATTACTACTAATAATCTGTCTAGGGGTGGTTTTTGATGAAATTTAATGGTAAATATAAGAAGAGCATAGATTTACATGGAATATATGATTTAATAGAATTAGGATCAGAAGACGAAGAAATTGCAAGGGATTTTGAGGTTTCACCAGAATATGTGCGAAAACTCAAAAATGAAATTAAGAAATTTGATGATGATATTTAAGGAGTCCGTATTATGATATATATTTATGTACAAGGCCATGATTTTAGATATGGAGTTTATGAATTAGTCCGTATGTTCTTTTTTGGAGAGGAAATTATTTTTATTGAAGACTTAGACGAGTATGATAATGAAGGTATACTTATAGAAAATTATTTACTGGAATTAGAGAATAGTTTCTCCTCTGTAACTAAGGTTTTTAAAAATGGGGAACTTTTTAATGAATGTGAAGTTAAAAGTTTAGAAAATATTAATATTGCAATAAATAATTTGAGAAAAAAGTTGAATCTTGGAGTAAAACAAAGTATTTATAAAGCATTAAATTCTTTTAAAATAGCAAAGGTACCTTGGGGAATATTAATAGGTGTAAGGCCAATAAAAGTTGTAGAAGAATTAATATATAAAGGCATAGATGATGAAAATATTTTAAACATTCTTCAAAATGAGTACAAGCTATTAGAGGAAAAAGCAAAGCTAATGTTAGAAATAGGGAATGTACAAAGAAAATATTTATATCCTATTAGTGAAGAAAAATATAGTTTATATGTAAGTATACCTTTTTGTCCTACAAGATGTGTCTATTGTTCTTTTCCTTCTAATTCTATAAAAAAAACAGAAAAATATGTAGACGAATATACAGAAAAGATAATTTATGAAATGAAAAGAGTTAAAGAAATAATGGGAAACAAAAAAATAAATACAGTATATATAGGAGGAGGGACTCCTACAGCTATACCTGTAAGAAATTTAGAAAAAATTATTGAAAATATATACTTAATTTTTGGAAAGGAAAATATAAAAGAAATAACTGTAGAAGCAGGAAGGCCAGATACTATAAATAAAGAAATCCTTACTATGTTAAAAGCTAAAGATATTGATAGAATTAGTATAAATCCACAAACTATGAATAATGAAACTTTAAAATTAATAGGGAGAAATCATAGTTCTAAGGATATAATTGAATCCTATAAATTAGCAAGGAAAATAGGCTTTAGTAATATAAATATGGATATAATTCTTGGTCTGCCAGGTGAAGGATTGAAGGAAGTAGAATACACTTTAAAGAATATTATGGATTTAAAACCTGAAAATTTAACAATTCACACTTTAGCTGTTAAGAAAGGTTCAAAGTTTAAAAAGACTATGGATCATTATAATATTGAAGAAGAGAATATCATTGAAAATATGATAGAGCTAAGTAGAGAATATGCAGAAAAAATGGGATTAAAACCTTATTATCTATATAGGCAGAAACAAATGCTTGGAAATTATGAAAATGTAGGTTATGCTATTAAAGATATGGAGTGTATATATAATATTTTAATTATGGCGGAAAAAGAGAGTATATTAGCTGTAGGTCCAGGAGGCGTATCAAAGATATTTTCTCCAAAGGAAAATAGGATAGAAAGAGTTCCTAATGTGAAAGGTTTGAAAGAATATTTAGTAAGAATTGATGAAATGATTGAAAGAAAAAGGAAAGCTGTTGACAATTATTAGTATTTGTTTTATAATTAAAAAAACATAATTAACTATGAAAAGGAGTAGTAGTTAAATCCCTTAACTATAGAGAGTTGGTGCTGGTGGAAATCCAATGTTAATATTTAACGAAGACACCTTGGAGTTAATAGGCTGAACATAAGTAGGCTTATTCGCTATAAGCGTTATATTATAAAGTGGGTTTTTTACCTAACTAGGGTGGTACCGCGGGAAATATACCTCTCGTCCCTGATAATTTCAGAGATGAGAGGTTTTTATTATTATAAGGAGGAATATTATGGCAGAGAAAATGGGTAATTTAAGAAGAACACATATGTGTGGGGAATTAAGGGAAGTCCATATGGATGAAGATATTGTTCTTATGGGTTGGGCTCAACGTAGTAGAAATTTAGGTTCCCTTATTTTTGTAGATTTGAGAGATACAACTGGAATATCACAAATAGTATTTGATAGTAATTATTCAGAAGAAAATTTTGAAAAGGCTAAAAAAATAAGAAGTGAATATGTTTTGGCTATTAAAGGAAAGGTAAGGAAAAGAGAATCTGTTAATGAGGAAATACCTACAGGATATATAGAAGTTTTAGTAGATGAACTGAGGATATTGGATAAGGCGGAAACTCCTCCAATTTATATAAAGGATAATGATGATGTACAGGAAAGTATGAGATTAAAATATAGATATTTAGATTTAAGGAAACCTTTTATGCAGAGAAATTTGAAAACTCGTCATAAGGCCGCTAGTACTGTTAGAAGATTTCTTGATGAAAATAACTTTGTTGAGATAGAAACTCCAATGTTAACAAAGCCTACGCCAGAAGGAGCAAGAGATTATCTAGTACCAAGTAGGGTAAATCCTGGTGAGTTTTATGCACTACCTCAATCTCCTCAGCTTATGAAACAATTACTAATGGTAGCTGGTATGGATAGATATTATCAAATTGTAAAATGTTTTAGAGATGAGGATTTAAGGGCTAATAGACAACCAGAATTTACTCAAATAGATATAGAAATGTCTTTTGTAGACGTTGAAGATGTAATAAAAATAAATGAAGAGCTTATACAAAGAATGTTTAAGGAAATAAAGGGAATTGACATTGAATTACCAATACCTAGAATGACTTATAAAGAAGCAATGGAGCGTTTTGGTTCTGATAAACCAGATTTACGATTTGGATTTGAATTAAAAGATATTTCTAATATAGTAAAGGACTCTGAATTTAAAATTTTCAGTAATACTGTAAAAAATAAAGGTGAAGTAAGAGGAATAAATGTAAAGGGTTATGAGGAAAATTTCTCAAGAAAAGATATTTCTAAACTTGAAGATTTTATTAAAGATTTTGGCGCAAAAGGATTAGCGTGGATTAAGTTAACAGAAGATGGAATATCCTCTCCAATAGCTAAGTTCTTAAAAGATGAAGAGTTAAATAATATTATTGAAGAAATGGATGGGAAGACTGGGGATTTAATGTTATTTGTGGCTGATAAATCTAATGTAGTATTTGAGAGTTTAGGACATTTAAGAATAGAAGTAGCAAAACAATTAGATATTATTGATAAAAATGATTTAAAAATGGTATGGATTACTGAGTTTCCTCTATTTGAGTATAATGAGGAAGAAGGAAGATTAGTTGCAAAGCATCATCCTTTTACTCACCCAATGGATGAGGATATTAAATTATTAGAAACTGAACCAGAGAAAGTTAGAGCTAAGGCTTATGATATAGTTATAAATGGAGATGAAATGGGTGGAGGTAGTATTAGAATAAATGATCCAGAACTTCAAAAGAAAATGTTTAAGGCTTTAAAATTAGAAGACGAAGAAGTACAAGATAAGTTTGGATTTTTAATTGAATCCTTTAAATATGGAGTACCTCCCCATGGAGGAATAGCTTATGGCTTTGATAGATTGATTATGTTGTTTACTAATAGTGAAAATATAAGGGATGTAATAGCTTTTCCAAAAACTCAAAGTGCAACTTGCTTGTTGACGGAGGCGCCAACTGCTATAACTGAGGAACAGTTAAAGGAAGTACATTTAGAATTAGATTTAAAAGATGAATAAGAGTAAGTACCTTATGAAAGTTTGAATAAATTTCAATTTATTCAAACTTTCATAATTATTATTTTGTATCTTATATATTGTAATGGAAGGGGAAATATATGTGGAAGGGCCTTTTGATAGAACGGAAATGTTATTGGGTAAAGATAATATTGAAAAGCTTAAAAATAAGCATGTTGCAGTTTTTGGTATTGGTGGTGTTGGTTCCTATGCCTGTGAAGCTTTAATTAGATCTGGTATAGGCAATTTAACTATGGTAGATTATGATATAATAGATATTACAAACATTAATAGACAAATTCATGCTAACTTTAATACTATAGGAAGACCGAAGGTAGAAGTAATGAAGGAAAGAGCATTAGCCATAAATCCAAATATTTCTATTATGATTCATAATGAATGTTTTAATAAGGATAATAAGAAATCTTTGTTAAAGGAAGAATATGACTTTGTAATAGATTCAATTGATATGGTATCATCAAAATTGGAGTTAATTGAAGAATGTAAAGTAAAAGGTATACCTATTATTAGTTCTATGGGTGCTGCCAATAAGCTTAATCCTACATTACTCCAAGTTAGCGATATATATGATACTCATATGTGTCCATTAGCTAAAATAATGAGAAAAGAATTAAGGAAAAGAAAAATAGAATCATTAAAAGTAGTTTGGTCTAAAGAGAGACCCGTTATCAAAACGGGACTTGGTAGTGTTTCCTTTGTACCACCAACTGCAGGGTTAATAATAGCGTCAGAAGTGATAAAAAGTATATTAACGAAGGAGGGGTTTCAGTGGAACGAGTAGGCTATGTAAGTAAAGTTATAGGAGATAAAGCAGAAGTAGAAGTTAAAAGAATGTCAGCTTGTGGTAGTGAAGGATGTAGCAGTTGTGGTGGAGGTTGTAGTGTTCCAAGTGTTTTTGTTACTATGCCTAATACTTTAAAAGCTAAAGAGGGAAATTTTGTTGAAATAAAAACAAAAAGTAGAAATGTTTTAAAATATACTTTTTTAACTTATATGATTCCTTTTTTCATGTTAATTATAGGAATAATAATGGGGATGGGAGTTTTTAAATATGCCGGGTTTAAAAGTTATGAAGGTTTTGGATTCTTAACAGGTGTAATTTTTTTAGCTTTGTCATTTTTAATAATAAAGAGAATTGACAGAAAAGTGGCTGAAGAAAAAAATCTTCAATTTGAGATGATAAAAATACTTTAAAGGAGGGAATAAATTGAAAAGTATTGATGATGTAAATAAAGATGCAATTACAAAGCGTTTAAGGCGAATAGAAGGACAAGTAAAGGGAATACAAAAAATGGTTGAAAATGATAAATATTGTGGTGATGTATTAATCCAAGTGGCTGCGGCTAGATCGGCACTAAACTCTGTAGGGGGTTTAATATTAGAAAATTATACAAAAGACTGCCTAAAGGATTATTTAGATGGTAGTGCAAATGAAGAAGCCTTAGATGCCCTTGTCGGTACAATTTTAAAGTATACTAAACAGAACTAACTTTGCTTTTTAACTCTTTTAATAGAGCGACTTAATGATGAAGAAAGAGTTAATCCTACGGCAATTGCAACGGCAATGAAGAAGGTTTCAGAACCTATATTTGCTGTTTCGTTGAAATTTTTTTCTATTACTGCAACCATAGTATAATAGGTTCCCGCTCCCGGAACTAAGGGGATGATTCCTGGTATTATAAACACTGTAGCAGGTTTTTTATAATGCCTTGCAAGTATTTCACCTAGTAACCCTACAGTCAAGGCAGCGAAAAGAGTACCTGCTACAGGTGTTTTAAATATTTCATTTACTAATGTATAGACTACCATACCTAATGCACCAACTATACCCGATTTTATTATTGAATCCTTAGGTATACTAAATAATATTGCAAATCCAATGGCAGATAAAAATGCAAATAAAAATTGTTTAAATAATATCAAAATAACCAACTCCTAAAATATATTTTCAAAATTACCCCGGCACCTAATGCGATAGAAAGTGCTGTTAGTATTGCTTCCATTCCTCTAGAGAGGCCAGATAGAAAATCCCCTGAAATAGTGTCTCTAATAGCATTTGTAATGGCAACACCAGGTACTAATGTCATAATAGATCCTATAATTATTTTATCAATATTAGTTCCTATTCCTATTTTGACTGTTAAAATCGCTAAAATACTGGCTACACTAGCGCCAATTAAATTATTAATAAAAAAAGTTGAATCCAATTGTCCTAGTTTATCAGCTACTAAAACAACTACAATACTGACTAAAAAACTAGATATAAAATCAAGGAATGTGCCACCAAAGAGCAATGAGAAAAAGGCTGCGGCCATACTACCAAAAATTATTTGTGTGTGAAATTTATAGTTTTCAGTCTTATTAATTTTTTTTAGTTCCTTCATCCCTTCATCAACAGACATATTACTTTCTACAAAACTCCTTGAAAAACTATTGACCATATCTATTTTATTTAAATCTATGGTTCTTGTTTTAATTCTTTTTAAATAGGATATTACTTCACCATTATATTCAATGGATACAAAAATACCTGTTGAAGTTACAAAGGATTCTGCATATTTTATATTATATCTGGATTTACATAATCTAATTATAGTGTCTTCTACTCTGTAGGTTTCAGCACCATTTTTTAACATAATTCTTCCGGCTAATATTGCCATTATAAGAAGTCTGCGAACCTCTTCATTTTTCTTATTAGTATTATCCATTGTCTATTTCACCTCAAATTTAAATTTCTACCTTGTAAATATATAGTTTTGTTTATATAATGGTTGTGATACTGATGTTAGTATTTAGTATACCATTAGTCAATTGAATTATATTATAATACAATATCAGTTATTTTTCTAATATAATTAGTTTGTTATAAAAATTGAAGATATAAACGAAAGGAGAAGAAAATTATGGATTTTTCAAATTTAAAAGAACATGATCCTGAAATAATGGAAGTTATAGAAATGGAGACTGAAAGACAAAGACATAATATTGAACTGATTGCTTCTGAAAACTTTGTTACTCCACAAGTTATGGAAGCTATGGGTAGTCAATTAACAAATAAGTATGCAGAAGGTTATCCTGGTAGAAGATATTATGGTGGCTGTGAAAAGGTAGATATTGCAGAGGATTTAGCAAGAGATAGACTCAAAAAATTATTTGGTGCAGACCATGCAAACGTTCAACCTCATTCTGGTGCAAATGCAAATTTAGGAGTTTATTTTGCTATATTAGAGCCTGGCGACAAAGTTTTAGGAATGAATCTGTCAGAAGGTGGACATTTGACTCATGGAAGTCCTGTAAATATTTCCGGAACTTATTATAATTTTGTGTCCTATGGTGTAGACAAAGATACAGAGACAATAGATTATGATAAAGTTAGAGAAATTGCAAAAAAAGAACAACCTAAACTTATTGTAGCAGGTGCTAGTGCTTATCCAAGAGTTATTGATTTTAAGAAATTTAGGGAAATTGCTGATGAAGTAAATGCTTATTTAATGGTTGATATGGCTCACATTGCCGGATTAGTTGCAGTAGGTTTACATCCTAATCCAGTACCTTATGCTGATTTTGTTACAACTACTACACATAAAACATTAAGAGGCCCAAGAGGTGGAGCTATATTATGTAAAGAGGAATATGCTAAGAAAATAGATAAAGCAATATTCCCAGGTCTTCAAGGCGGACCACTTATGCATGTAATTGCAGCAAAGGCAGTAAGTTTTAAGGAAGCACTTACAGATGAGTTCAAAGACTACCAAGAACAGGTAGTAAAAAATGCAGCCACTTTAGCTGATGCCTTAGTAGAGAAAGGCTTTAGATTAGTATCTGGAGGAACAGACAATCATCTTGTTTTAATCGATGTTAGAAATAAAAATTTAACTGGTAAAAAGGCAGAGGAATTATTAGATGAAATAGGAATAACAACAAATAAAAACACTATTCCTAATGATCCAGAAAGTCCATTCGTCACAAGTGGATTAAGAATCGGTACTCCAGCTGTAACTACCAGGGGAATGCAAGAAGAAGATATGAAGGAAATTGCAGAAATAATGAACTTAGCAATGGATGAAAGTAATGATAGAGACGAATTAAGAAAACGAGTTCAAAACCTTTGTGAAAAGTATCCTCTATATGAATAAATTAAACCAGCCTACAGTTTAAACTGTAGGCTTTGTTTCTATATAGGTAAAATAAATTAATAAAGAATTAGAAATTTAGTTTTGCATATATTAATATAGTTGTACAGGATAAAATCTAATAAATAATATATAATAGATTAGGGAACTAGAAATTTTAACATTAGAAAAAATGAGGTGATATTATGGATAGACCAGTTGTATGTATTGTTGGAAGGCCTAATGTAGGTAAATCTACTTTATTCAATAGAATTGTAGGCAAAAGAATAGCTATTACAGAGGATAAGCCAGGAGTAACAAGAGATAGGATATATGGAGAAGCTGAATGGCTAAATAAGTATTTTACTCTCATAGATACAGGAGGTTTAGAGCCTTTAAGTGAAGACATATTTTTAAGTGAAATTAAAAGACAAGTAGAAATTGCAGTGGAAACTGCCGATGTAATATTATTTGTAGTAGATGGAAAGGGAGGAATTACTTCTACAGATAAAGAAATAGGGAATTTATTGAGGAAATCAGGGAAAAAAATATTATTAGTTTGCAATAAAATCGATACTCATAAAACTCCTAATGAAATTTTTGAGTTCTATGAACTAGGGTTGGGTGAACCTATTATTATATCAGCGTCTCAAGGTCTAGGAATAGGAGATTTATTAGATGAAACTATTAAAAACTTCCCTGAAAATAAAAATACTGAATATAATGAGGATATTATTAAGGTGGCAGTTGTTGGGAAACCTAATGTAGGTAAATCTTCATTAATAAATTATATAATTGGAGAAGATAGAGTAATAGTTACTAATATTCCAGGTACTACAAGAGATGCTATAGATACCTTTTTAACTTATGAAGGTGAGGATTATTTATTTATAGATACGGCAGGATTAAGAAGGAAAAAGAAGATATATGAAAATGTAGAAAGATATAGTGTTATTAGAACATTATCTGCTGTTGATAGATCTGATATATGTATTCTTGTTATTGATGGAACAGAGGGTGTAACTGAACAAGATGCAAAAATTGCAGGTTATGCTTATGAACAAGGTAAGGCTTGTATTATTGCAGTTAATAAATGGGATGCTGTTGATAAAAAAGACTCTACTTATTTACAATTTGAAAGAGATATACGAACTACCTTATCTTTTATTTCTTATGCACCAATAATATTTATTTCTGCAAAAACAGGTCAAAGAGTTCAGAAATTATTTAGTTCTATAAAAGAAGTGTTCCACAATTATACTTTTAGGGTAACTACTGGACTATTAAATGATATAATTAATGAAGCAGTACTTTTAAACCAACCTCCAACGGATAAAGGTAAGAGACTTAAAATATTCTATGGAACACAAATAGGGACGAAACCTCCAAGATTTCTAATTTTTATTAATAGTAAGAAATTGTTACATTTTTCTTATGAAAGATATTTAGAAAATCAGTTACGACAGTATTTTGGTTTTGAAGGGACACCAATTAAATTTGAATTCAGAGAAAAGGGGGATTAATTTGGGAGAAAATTTAATAGTTATAGTAATTTCTTATTTGATTGGCAATTTTTCTTCTGCTTATGTCCTAGGAAAGTTGTTTCAAAAAAAGGATGTTAGAGAATATGGTAGTGGTAATGCTGGCGCCACTAATGCATTACGAGTATTTGGTGTAAAAATTGGATTTATTGCTTTTATTCTAGACATATTAAAAGGAATTTTAGCTGCTACAATAGGGAATAGAATACTAGGTTATAATGGAGCATTATTAGCCAGTATTTTTGTGGTTATAGGTCACAATTGGCCAATACTACTTGGGTTTCAAGGTGGAAAAGGAATTGCTGCTTCTTTTGGAGTAATGTTATATCTTCATTGGCCTGCTACTTTAATATGTGCCATTATAGCTATTATTGCCATTACAAAAACTAGATATGTTTCCTTAGGTTCTATATTAGGAGCAATATTTATACCTATACTAAGCAATGTTATAAACCGACCCTTTAATCTAAATTTTTTTATTACAACAACAATTTTAGGTGTAATGGCTTTGTGGAGGCATAAAGAGAATATACAAAGGTTAAAATCTGGAACTGAATCGAAACTTGGTGATAAAATTAATTGAAATTGGGAGTTGATAAAATGGCTGAGAGAATTGGCATTATTGGTGGAGGAAGTTGGGCAACCTCTTTAGCTATATTATTATCGAAAAAAAATTATAAAATAGATTTATGGGTTAGAGACGATAAACAAAGTGATGAAATTAAAATATCAAGAGAAAATATTAAATATTTACCAGGAGTTATTATACCAGAGAATGTGAATATAACAAATGATTTGTCTGAAGCTTTGAAAGATAAGAATATTATACTTATGGCTGTGCCTTCCCATGCTGTAAGGGAAACATTAGAAAAGGGCAAAGGCTATATTAAGCCAGAGCAAATAATAGTAAATGTAGCTAAGGGTATAGAAAATAATACTTTATTGAGACTTTCTCAAGTGGTAGCTGAAATTCTTCCCCAAAATAAGTATGCAATATTATCAGGACCTTCCCATGCTGAAGAAGTAGCAACAGATATTCCTACTACTGTTGTAGCTGCCTCTGATTGTAAGGAAACTGCTAAATATGTGCAAGATATTTTTATGAGTCCTAAGTTTAGAGTTTATACAAATTCAGATGTAATAGGAGTTGAATTAGGAGGTTCTATTAAAAATATTATAGCTTTAGGAGCAGGCATCTCTGATGGCTTAGGTTATGGTGATAATACTAAGGCAGCACTAATGACTAGAGGTATTATTGAGATGGGTAGACTTGGGGAAAGGATGGGTGCAGAGAAATCTACTTTTGCAGGTTTAGCCGGTATTGGTGATTTAATAGTTACTTGTACTAGTATGCATAGTAGAAATAGAAGGGCAGGAATATTAATAGGAGAAGGATTGAGTTTAGTCGAAGCTATAGAAAAAATAGGAATGGTTGTTGAAGGCATTAAAACAACAAAATCTGCTTATGAATTATCTTTAAAATATGGTGTGGAAATGCCTATTACTAAAGAATTATATGGTGTTCTTTATAAGGGTAAAGATGTAAAGAATTCTGTAGTTAATTTAATGCTAAGAGATAAGAAACATGAAATGGCAGATATTATTATATAATTTTTCATAATGTCATAATATTTTCCCTTTCACATATATATATAATGTTAAG
>NFYZ01009958.1_pt1 | contig 21121 bp, 30 predicted proteins | sample 1092561 | NCBI WGS metagenome assembly NFYZ01 (sample SAMN03609887, study PRJNA323583) | gut metagenome | isolation source: feces | host: Rattus norvegicus | place: Malaysia | collected 2013 | reverse complement strand
CCACCGTTCTTCCGCTTGCGTTACGGCCATGCTGCGCCATTCTCTCGGCAATTCCATCCTTTATCGCATTGAGGTGGCTCTCTACTATGTCACGGACACTTGCGCTCATTTATCAGCCCTCCTCATTAGGTTGTTCTTCTTCACTTACTTCCTCGTCGTCGTTACGGTATTCATCATCACAGACAATTACGCCCTCTTCCTCTATCAGCGGAGGTGTGATGACTATTCCCGTCACGTTCTGGTCGAAGTGGTCGTAAAGAACCCTGTAAGACAGACGCCCCTCGATAGGCTCAAACAGGCAGCTCTCGTTCAAGGTCTTCACGAAACGGATGCAAAGACGCTTCATCTGCTCGATGATGTTGTCGTTCTCCTCTCCCTCAAAGTCAAACTCCGTGGAAGCAACAAAGGCTATCTGGCTCTGCGGATAGTCTTTCACACTGGAGTAATGGAAGTCAAGCTCACCAGCAGGAGGGAGAACGTAGATAACCGTCGGCCCGTCCACGTTGTCTATCTCGTCGTTTGCCTGAGCCCAGTTCTTGAACATGTAGTTCACTCCCAGTGCCTCTACGATGGTGCGGATTTTCTTCTCTACCGTACCGTATCTTGGTGTCAGTGGCTCCTTGCTCATTTTCTGTTCCGCTTTATCTTGTTATTGTTCATATACTGCTTATGCAGCCTGCGCTCGAACTCCGACTGCATATTGTCATTTTTCATACACTGGTAGATGCGTACCCAAGCGACATCGCGCACATCATTCTGGTTTGTTATGCCCATGCGCCTTGCATACCAGTCGAGAATACCAAACGAGCCGAAATCCAAATCATGGATGCCGGCAGCCTCTTCTTCCTTTGAATACGTATGTTTGATGTCGGAGAAAAGTTTGTTTATCTTCTCCAGCTCTTTTGTAACAAACGTGACGAATCCAAACACGTCGTTCACGTCCTGGTACATGAGTTGTGCCTCGTTCACACCAAGAAGAACCTTTACGCAACTTCCTACCGGGTCTTCCGATGATGCCGCTGTACGCAGGTCATCGAGCATACCATACGATATTGCATTCAGGTTATTCGGCACCTCCTTTCCGCACAAAGAAAATGGCTTTTTCTGACTTCTCAGACGACTAAGCAACTCATCCTGCACCCCTTTGGTACAGAACGGAAACAGCGTAAGAAAGTCCTTGTAGGAGCAATTCTTAGCCATGATACCTTTGGCTTTTCTTTTAGACATTCTCATGATATAACAAAGTTACTCCTTTTATAAGGAGGCATTTATCTTATTTGCTTTCTACCGACTGAACACTGTGGTTCAGTCAATTAAGGTGCTATCGCACGGAAACGCATTTGGCGAAGTGCTAAACTAAGCACCTCGCCTTGCTGCTATCTTTGCTTCTCTTTCCTCGTCTTGCCGGTCCATGAAGTCGGAATGAAAGTGGAAATCCTTTTTCGGTACAAGAGTAAGACCGAGATACTCCACAAGTTTCTCTATCTGGTCGTATTTTAGACCCCTCTGTCCATTAAGGAATGAGGATAAACTTGTTGGTATAATTCCACACTCAGTGGACACTGTCTTAACACGAAGGTTCTTTTGTCCAATCGCTAACTTTATTTTTTCTCTAAACATATTCTCCTATTTTTTACTGCTTGTCTGCAAGCGTTAAACCAAGATACATACACACTTTTTCCAAATCCTCATGCGGAATTGTACGGCGACCGTTAAGGTATGCAGAATAATTCTGCTCTTTTATTCCAAGGTCCGAACAAATTGCTCTGTTCTTAACTCCGAGTTCCCTCATTCTGAGGATAATCTTTTCTCTAATTGTAATTACCATAATTATTTCAATTTTCGTTTCTTACTTTTATCTTGACTTTTGCTCCAGAAGATGGCTTAGTTATTCTAAACGTCATAGCCATCATCAATGCATCCATATAGTCCGGCGAATGTCCGAGAATAGCTTTCATCACTTCCTTTTTAATGATTGCCTTCTTGGTTTCGTCATTATATATCGTTGCCTGTTTTAATGCTCCAAGCTCATCCTGTATCCGTTCCCTCTGCTCTGCAGTGCATATAATCCGTATCTTTCGCTGATTTATCAGTTCTGCCAGCTTGAAGTAACACTCGGAACGCTTATTATTGTATCTCTCCTTATCGACTGCTTGGCTTCCTCCGTGAAACTCTTTTATCCCTTCAAGGTAACTTTCAAGAAAGGAACCTACACCGTCAGCATCAACTATCGTAAGTGACCGGGGTATCTTGTCCCTTATCATGAGTTCTTTCAAGTCCTTCTCTACTTCGCAGCCAGGAGAATACTCCTTATCGATAGCAATCGTGCACACATTGCCCACCCATGATGTAGCAATGAACCTGTCGTGTCCTTTTCCAGCTATATCTGCCGAGCAACTTCTACCTCCCACTGGCTTAACATGCTCATTGTGGAACAAGTCGCTTATTGCATCGAAATCGCACAGGGTTGCAGGGTCGTCATCGTATTCAAAATTACCAAAATACAAACGCTGCACGGTTATCGGGTCAGCTCTCAAAAGGTTGTCCAAATATGCTTTGTCTATATGAGGATTATCTGTCGGCAATGATTTAATAAATTTCCTATGGCTAAGTATCGTTCCCATCTTCGCCGGCTTCACGAAATCATTGTATATCCAGTTCCTTCTCGGGTTGCAAGTATAAAGAGCTTTTGGAACAGTCTGCCAGACAGACCCGTCCTCTCTCTTTCCTTTCAGCACGGAGAAACGACCCTTCAATACAGAAATCGCTTTTTCGCACACCTGCTGTGACTCATCCACGAACAAATCCGTTATACCAAGCGAACCAAGCCTATCGAACTCAGGATCCTTCGGGAGAAACTTCAAATCACGAAAGTAAATCACACTTCCATTTTTGAAAGTCGCTGTCAAACGTGTTGCATTATATTCTACCGCTGTTGTGTAGTGCAAAAGACTCAATACCTCAAAGAACGTTACAATAGTCGTGTCTTTCAACTTCACGGACTCCTCACGGCAAACAAGCCCAACTGAACCCGGCATGTTGATACGACGAAGCACTTGCCAAAGACAACCGAGGAAAGTTTTGCCTCCACGCGCTCCACCTCCGTATAGTACCTCCGTGACCTCCTTGTTGTCTTCGGAAAGGTACTCCAGCGCTTTTGCTTGCTTGGAGAAAACTTCCACTGTTACTTCCATATTTAACCGCTTTCTTTATGAGTGTTAAATTCGTAAAATTTTAATTTGCGCATATATACTCTTTTATGACTGATATTCAACATGTTTCAAACTACATTTAAGTAATCCATTACATTGTCTATTCGCTGTTCCTGCACATCATTTACTGCTCCTGTGATTATTGAGGACTGTGTACGTTCTTTCTGCACCAGTTCATACATCCTCTCGTCAAATGTATTTTTTCCAAGAAGATAAACACAAGTGACAGCATTTTTTTGTCCATTTCTGTGCGCTCTACATTCGCATTGGTCGCAATCTGCCGCTGTCCATGGCATTTCAACAAACAGAACGTCCGATGCTGCCGTAAGAGTAATTCCAACCCCGCCACTCTGAATGTTCACAATAATGATATAGCAATCATCAGAGTTCTGGAATGTATCGACTGCTTTTTGCTTGCTATCCGCACTGTCATCCCCTGTTACTGTAACAGACCCAGGGAAAGCGAAATGAATTTTTTTAGCAATACTCTTATGAGCCGTGAATACGATGACCTTCTTCTTGGCACCGAGATAATCTTGTATGAGTCGTTTTGCTTCTTGTATTTTCCCTTCTGCTGCGACCTGCCTCAATACCCCAATCTTTATTATCGCTTCATTCCTTGCAGCAACACTCAACTTTTCATCGCTGGTATTCCTGTATTTTTTCAAGTAATGCACAAGACTTTCCTCTGCATGCTCATACTCTTTTCTGTTCGTCAAATCACACGAATAGAACTGCCTTATCTTTTCCGGGAGCTCTTTTAATACAAGAGACTTTTCCCTTCTAAAATAGCAAGTCCTCCATAGAAGAGAGTTTAGCATGCCAAGTTCCTCTTCAGATACATTTGAGCCACAAAATCTATTTCTGAACTCTGCGGCACCTCCGAAATCCTCTATCCGGCCCATTATCTTCAATTGCTGAACAAGGTCTTTTACATTTGTTACAATTGGCGTTCCTGTCAGCATGAACACATACTCTTTTCCTTCGCATATTGCTTCAAGGTATTTTGAGTAATGACAAGAGGAGTTCTTCACGCGGTGACTTTCGTCGATGATTACGGCTTTGAACAATTTTGCCCGTCCGTCAAGAACAAGGTTTTTCTTCGTCACCCTTGATCCTTTAACCGCTTTAATAAAGAACTTTTTGACACTTTCGTAATTTGTGATGAATACATTGCATGTACCGGTTACGAACATGTTTTGCCATACGTCTTTATTCTCATTGTCCAAAATAGTCGCATTCTTGCCGATGAACTTCATGAACTCTCTCTTCCATGTCATTTTCATGGCAGCAGGGCATACCACAAGACAAGGGTAAGCTCTTGCAACTGCGATAGCTGCTATACTTTGCATAGTCTTACCAAGCCCCATGTCATCACCATTAAAAGTCCTCTTATGTGACACCATATATTGTATTCCTTTTTTCTGGTAATCGTAGGGTTCGAGTTTCAGTTTGCAAGTTTCCGTCAGCGACGGCATATTCTCGGCAAAAACATTCACATCAGAAAGGCTGTCCTGGTCAATAACCTTTTCTACAAGTTTCCTGTCGATAAGGTACTCTCCAAGATGATGGACAAAAATATCATCACGACAACTTATGTCCCAGCATCTATCCTTTGCATTATACTCAGCAGATGGAATTTTTCTGATGAGACGCACGATGGCCGGACTGTTGTCTGACATTATCTTTATCTTATTATCTGTCCTACTTATGTAAATGTTACTCTGCATCTTCTTTTTTAGGAGTGCTACATACAATGTTAATCTGTGTCGGTAATGGGTTCTCGATGTTCACGTCATGCTTTTCTCCAAATCCCTCATCACGTCCAAGTGTTGAAAGCAGGTACCGAAGCATGTTTGAGTCAGGCTTTTCTTCCCAACCTACCATCGTGTTTGTTTTTGGGTCCACTTTTGGTATTCCCATAGCAACAGCATAGGCCACATCAAGACATTTGTCAAACACCCTTTTTCTTTCGTCTTTCAACGCCTCCTGGAAATCCGGTGAAGACTTTGCCCACCCCCAAATAGTCTGGCGAGTTACTCCGACAAGCTGGGCAGCCTTCGTTAGGTTTCCACCAGCCTTTCTCAGTATTTCCCTGAATTCATCTAATGAAGGTCTCATAGTATTTTGGAATTAGTCAAACAAAGACGGAGTAGTTGGAACTTGATAGGCACCTTGCTTTGCTATCATATTTGCGAACCACCAATTCCGGCATGTGTTAAACAATTTGTTTCTTGACTGCGGAAGGCTCCAGTCTATGAAAGAATTATTGATCGGCAATTGTCTGGCATTTAGGATATGCATCTTAATGAACTCATTGTCGATGTAAACTTCCTGTCCCGGACTTTCCACAAATGCCACATGGATATTTTTCTCCCAACGGAAGTTTACGTCCACACCGCAAAGGTAGTACCACTTCGATTCTTCCAGTTTCATATTATAGAAACCTCTCATAAAACCGCGAACACGGCTATCGTTGTGTCCCAAGAGAGACTTCATGCAATGGTTGGATAAATCCACTCCGTAAACATATCTCAACCAGATTATCTTATAAACGCCTTTTATCTGGCAATCTTTGATTTCTACCATGATTAAAAATTTATCTATTTCGTTACAAAGTTAACGAATTGTTATCAAATATGCAAGTTTTCAACGAGAAAAATTTATCAAATATACAATATATCAGATAAGACCGAAGAGTGTTTTTACTTCTTCATTCCTTCCGTATCTTTGATTATTTGGCAGCTTGAGATTAAACTCGTAATCAACCGCTTTTACATATTCTTCTACGCTGAATTCTTTTGTCTTACGGGCACCAATAAAGAAATATCCACTGCTCTTCTTGCGCACGAAAACATCAAAACCCATTCGCTCAATGATACAATCAACATCTGCATCCGTAAGGAACTTCTGAAAGAACCATTGTCCCTGCTTCATTATCGCAGTTAGTCCGTTTTCGTCAAAGAAATTGATGCTCATCATCGGTGTCGTATTTCTACTTGCATCCGCCTGATGTTTCATGTAGTCTATATTCCTGCCACTAATGAACACCTTTCCTCCCATTTTTGTAAATAGGTTCAGACACATAATTACAGCATCCTCAGCCTCCTGTGTATTCACAGAGTTTATGACGGCATCACATATGACATAATCGTATTTACCGTTTGCCTTTACGTCAGAGATAAAGCTATCTACCATTTCTTGTCCTTTCTCAACAGAAATACCTACGGTATTATGATTGAAAAACTCAAGTCCAATTGCATTTCTGAAACCAAGTTCCTTCCGCAATTTTGTTATGTATTGAGCCTTTCCACATCCGAAGTCAAACACCCTCACTTTTTTCTTATCCTCTTTCATGAGGTGCGGAACTACTATTTCATACAGACATGACCACGGAAGAACTTTTAATCTCGGAGGCTGCGCCAATCCTTGAACAAAATCACCACGCTCTATATGGTCATAATTGAACACGCCATAGTCTTGCTTGAAGTAATAGTCGAACAACTTACGTTTGCTTTCTTCAACAAAACAGCAGTGAACATTCATACCGGTAAGTTGAGCTGCTTTCAGATAATTATTTCCAAAAACACACTCATTACCAATAACTATAGCACACAATGCATCACCGTAGTTTACCATCAACTGGCACATATCTTTAACTATGGTGGCTTTTGAGTCTTTAAGGTCGAACTCCGTAGCAGGTATTTCATAGAAACCTGGCTTACGCTGATTTTTACAATAACTATGTGTATCAGGCTCAAGTTCTATCCCGTTATGTATTTGGTTGAAACGTATCTCTGACTCAATATCAATTCCTGAAACAAAATAGCAAGGTGCCTCAGTAAGTCCAATAGCCATTGCCGCTTTTGTCCTTTGATGCCCGGCAACAATCGTCATGTTATCACGATTGACAATAATGGGCAATACAAAACCAAGTGAATTGAGACTGCCCTTCAGTTCTTGAAAGGCAGACTCACTAATTCGCCTTGGGTTGTAATCAGCAGGCTTAATATCCTTGAACTTTACGTACTCCATTATTTTTTACTATCGTTAAGACCGAATAGTTCCTTTACTTCTTCATGCCGGTTGTAAGATTGGTTGTTTGGCAGTTTTAGATTGAACTCATAGTCAACTGCGGCAGCATATTCCCCGTTAGACAGCTCCTTTGTCTTATACGCTCCAAAACCCCAATATCCACCTTTGTGATAACGCATGAAAGTCTGGAACCCATATTTTTCAAGGATGTTGTCCACATTCTCTTGCGTGAGGAACTTTTGGAAGAACCATTGACCTTCTCTCATAATTGCAGTCAATCCGTTCTCATCAAAGAACTTCACCGTAATGTAATCTGATGAATTCCGTTTTAGATTGAGTTCTCGTTTTGCAAATTCCATCGAACGACCAGACGCATAAATTCTACCTCCCATCTTTGTGAAAAGATTAAGGCAAGCAAACACGGCATCTTCTGCCTCCTGGGTATTTACCGAATTTACAACTGCATCACAAATCGTTACATCAAACTTCCCGTTTGCTTTAACTGTGGCAATGAAGTTATTAATCATTTCATGTCCCTTCTCGATAGAAATACCTTTTGTATTATGGTTAAAGAACTCAAGACCAAGTGCGTTCTTGAAATTCAATGTCTTTCTGAGCTTGGTGATAAACATCGCTTTTCCACATCCAAAATCAAGGATCTTTATTTTCTTCCTGTCCACCTCGTCGCTGGTCAAGTAAGGCACAATCTCCCGATAAAGGACGGACCAGTCTATACCACCATGTCTTGGAGGCTGAGCAAGCCCTTGCACAAAGTCCTCTCTTTCGATGTGTTCATAATTAAATACACCGTAATCCTGCTTGAAATAGTAATCAAACATTGCCCGGTAACTCTCTTCAAGGAAATAGGCATGAACCTTCATACCAGTTGCCTTTGCAGCCTGCAAATAGTTATTTCCGAACACGACCTCATTTCCGATACAGATAACACACAGCGCATCACCGTATCGGACCATTAGCTGGCACATATCTTTTACAACAGATGCCACGCTATCCTTGATGTCAAAATCCTCTACGGGAATGTCATCATAGAATTTTCCACATTCGCGCGGATTAATACAAACACTATGAGTCGCCGGCTCCAACTCCACACCGTTGTGGATTTGGTTAAACATGATTTCAGACTCAATGTCGATATCACTCACAAAATAACATGGCGCTTCCTCCAATCCGATTGCAGTAGCCGCTTTCGTCCTCTGGTGCCCAGCGACGATAGTCATGTTATCTTTGTTCACAATTATTGGCAAAATGAAGCCAAGTGTTTTCAAACTACCTTGCAGCTCCTTGAATGCGCTCTCGCTAATTCTTCTGGGGTTATATGCTGCCGGCTTAATGTCTTTGAACTTTACGGTATTCATACTTATTCTTTTTTAGATTGGCAACTCTTCTGTTTCGTCCTGCTCCGTCATCTTAATCACCGCATAGCCTTTCGCCTCCAACAATGATTTCACAAAACCATAGTTTACTCCCATCATGTCAATATACTCATTGTACTTCTTGACGAGTAAATCATATATTTCTTTCGTTACAGAGCACCCATTCTTTCCGAATGTGAGCATATCTATTTTCTTAGGTGTGGAGCCTTTTATCTTTGCAACGACAGTGTCATCTTCATCCGGATTGTAGAAAAGGGCTTCATCCATACCGAAGTTGATGAGATTTACATCATCATAGATATGAAGTAGAACATTATAGTCAAACTCTCCATACTCCTGATTATCCTTTATGATTAGTTCCTTTTCTTCGTCTTCTGTAAGGCTATCACATAAAGTGACCTCAACCTCTGGGTTTTCTATCCACTTCTTCCAGTAATCAATTACTGCTTCTCTTTGGGTTTCTGTTGCTTCGGACCATTTTTCATTGTCCTGGAGTATAACCATCCAATCAATTGGAGAAGTATTGACAATTTCTTTGAGTATAGATGTCCTTTGATTGCCGGCAAGAACGACATTATCCTTATTGACGATAATATCTCTAACCTTTAACATTTTTGGAAACAGCATGATACTCTGCTGAAGCCTCTTCTTCTGTTCAATCCTTATCTTCCGTGGATTTATAGGATTTATTGTAAGTTCTGATATGCTCTTTTTCATAATATAGTGTTATTTGAGTAGATATTCAAGGAAACCGTCACCATCACCATCGTGAGCTTCAAGGTATTCAGCGTAGCATTTGCACAGCGTTTCGTACTCTGCATTTGTCATCTGACAATCGACATAACCACATTTGAAGTGTTCCGGGAACCTTTTTGTCAAGTTCAGTTCCTTATCATTCATTCTGTCGTCATAATCATACAAATTCCATGCTACACTTCCCGTATAATCACTTATAGACTCTCTGTCAAAATTATGCTTTAGTACATCCACATCGTCTTCACCATAATGAAGATTGTCTTTCACAAGAAATTCATGTTCTTCCTCTCCAGTAAATTCATTGGCCACACGTACCGTGATGACCGGATTACTTTTGAACTCTTCCCAAAAGGTACGCAACTTTTCTTTCTCATCATTGAGCATTAGCCTGTACTTCTTTTGGTTAAACATATAGTCCTCTATTTCATCAGCGTCCATTTCGATGATTTTCTTGAGCATCGATAGGCGCATATTTCCACCAAGGACTAAATTATCTTCGTTTACTATGATGGGGCGAATATCAAGCATCTTAGGAAACACTAAAATACTCTCTATTAGTTTACCCTCCATAAACTCGCTCGCGGTTCTCGGGTTTTCCGGATTTACAGATAGATTCCTTATATCTTCCTTCTTTTCCATATATTTATTTTTCATATTCATTCATTGATAGTTGCAAAGTTACTAAACAATATAAACATTTATACCATAATTGATTAGTTTTGCTTAGTATTTTGATAACTTCTTTGTAATTTCGACGCTGTTTGGGCTTCTTTTTCGTACTTTTGCAAGTATGATAATTACCAACTGGAGTAATTGACATTTTTGTTTATTGGCCGCATGACCATTTCGACAATTTTTGTTCGTTGCTTTTAAGTGAGGTATTTATCTTATTTGCTTTTGTGAGTGCCATCCGCGAGGACCGCACTCACTTTTTATTTCTTGAAGACATCTTTGAAAAGAACTTTCAATTCTTTTCTTGTGGCGTGCCTGTTGTCATCAAGAATTGAAATAAACTTTTTTCTACCCAATTCCTTGTAAAATGGTATAAATTCTACATCCACAAGGTCCGCCGATTCCCCCTGGTTTGATGGCCATTCCGTCTTTAACGAAGTGTTTGCTTTCTGGGTCTGATAGTTCCCTAAGGGTAATTCCTTGTTTGTTCACAATTTCCATTTCATGATACTTTCCATTATCACTCCCGTCCTTTACACGTACGCCTCCATAATAACGTGCAATTGAGTATTGAGAGTTGGCCCAATACCCTTCTTCCATTAGTATTGCCATATTTATTGTTGTTTTTTATAGTTTGCCAAGCTTTCTTAAATATCCTATTCTGTGCGTAACGCGCTTTACAGGAACTCCGAGCAAAGAACTTATCTCTTTCCTGCTCATACACTCCTTATAGTAAGTCACCAGAAGCTTGTCAAGGTCTGTGGTCCACTTAAAAGTTCCAACCAGTTTCATCTTCCGCAGATAGTAATAAACAGTTGTTCGAGAGCAACCGATGTATTCCGATATTTCAGATGTACTCTTACCTTTATTGAACATGCTGACAATATCGGATTTATCATCTTCTGACAACTGAATGATAATACGTTTCTCCATTTTTTAGTCTATTGTTTCGAATGTATAAACAAACACCGGAGGATTAATGAGCCATGCGTTTCTCATATTCTTGAATGTCTGTGAGGCGAAATAAGCATAAGCATCGCGCCCTGTTTGAAAGTAACATCTGCATCCATTGTTCTTGTCTTCCACATAAAACTTGTTTTCTACCTTACTTTCATCGATAAGAATACCCTCTGCAATACAATCTTCCTCCGTAATATCCTGCAGCCTCTGTGTCTTTACAGACAGGATCTTCACATGATGCGGCATCAAATGTGGCTTCACGGCGAACTGGTCTTTCTTTCCGGCTGCAAGCATATCGGCTTCTCTTCCGGACACCGACTTCATAAAAGCCTTGTAACTTTCACTTTCTCGGTCCCCTCCATTTTCGTAAAAAGCGCGAACCTCATCATAATTCTGCGCTATAGCCACTATCTCTCCGACACGATATGTAGATAGAATTTCGTAATCAACAAACTTGCGTCCATCCTCAAGATGAAAACGAGCTTTGCCCTTTTGTGTGGGTAGTGGAGTATATCGCACAACACGACTACCATAATCCGGGAAACGAATAAATCTCCTTAACTGAGTCTTTGTGCCATTGATTGCAAAATCAAGCATTCCAAAGTTTCTGTTAAATAATATCTTGTTCATATCTCAAAATGGTTTGTATTCCTGTATAACCTTCTTTACAAATGAAAGCGTGTACTCTGCCATTTTTGACGGCATTTCTTCCCAAAAATTATCATAGGACATCGTCGTCATGTTAAGTATGCTATCACTCAACACCCTATATGAGATAAAAGGTATTTCTAACATGTGGCAGGCTTGAGCAATAGCGCACGATTCCATATCAACTGCACACGCTTCTGGGAAATCAACATGAATGCTTTGAGCGGCCTCTATATTATCAACAAAACAATCCCCTGTAAGGATAGTTCCATACAATGTATTATGTTGTGCGATCCCACGAGCGATGCCCAACAGAGTTGTATCTGCATAGAATGAAGACGGCTCACCTTGAACCTGTCCCAGCTCGTTTCCTTCTCCACAATAAACATCATGATACTTGTATTCCTTTCCGACAACTATTTGACCAGGGACAGATGATTTACTCAATCCTCCAGCCACTCCGCTACTAATCACAACATCAGCACCTAATGAAATAAGAAGCACGGCACCAATAGCACCATTCACCTTTCCAATTCCACTTTGCATCAGAATAATCTTGCTATCGCCGACTTGCAAATAAACAAATCTGCATCCGTGATTTTTTATAATCCTATCGACAGGAACTCCAGGCATCATTTCTTTAATGATAACCTGAAATTCCTTGTCCATGGCTACCAATAGACCTACTACCATAAATACCTCCTTCTATTGGAAAGACCAACCAGCACCCTTAGTGAGACCTCTTTCAAGAAAGAATGACTCCATTCTCTTGGAAACTACTTCGCGTTCTTCAATGAACTTGTTGTTCAATGTGAATGACTGAAATCCAGACTGGAAAGCTATATAGTCGCAAAATACCATTTCAAACTCGATACACAAATCATCGTATTCTGGACTAACAGTTTCGCCAATGCAGATTTCCAGAGGTTCTTCGTATATTTTTCCGAACATTCCCATTTTTTGTAGTGGTTTTAAGTGATTACTTATCTTATTTGCTATTACAAAAGTACTGATTTTTAATCAAATACACAAGTTTTTTAGAAGAAAGATTTATCAAATATGCAATTATTTTACGGCCACAATCCCACAAAAATTGAGGTATCTCCAGAACGTATCTATTTTCGTAAATCCAGCCGTCTGCAAAAGACTTTCGTTCATCTTATATGTAAGAGGTACCAACGTACCGGCAAGCGATTTTCTCTTACTCTCAATCTGTTCTTCCGTATATGAATTCTCACGTTTTATTTCGTAGTATTCCTGAGCCATCGTCTTGTCAATCACATGCGAATTACCGATAACTTTCTCAACGAGAAACAGGGCGCCGCCCTTGTTCATGGATTCGTATATACTGCTTATAACCTTCTGTCTGTACTCAATTGGGATAAATTGCAGGGTCAAACAGCAAATAACGACAGAACATTTGAACACCGGGCATCCCTCTGTAATATCCCACTTGTCCACACTTACATTCCCATATCCGTCATACATCTTGGAACACTTGGCCAACATAGGATTGCTTACATCGATAAGGAAATAATCCACGTTGCTCACTTTACAATTCTTGATTAGATATTCTGATGACAAACCTGTTGAGCACCCAATATCGAGCACGTTTGAAAACGGCGTAATGAAGTTACGTGCCATGCGAAACATCAATTGTCTCATACTTTCGTAGTCAGGTATAGACCTCTCAAGCATATCCTCAAACACATTCGCTACATTTTCATTGAACTGCCAATGTGATTTGGCTATAATTTCATCTTTTTGTTTCATCGTTTCTATTCAAAATCAAAAAGTAACTGAACCCCATTAGGCTCACGGTAATTTGGATGTTCCATTTTGTATGCTTTCCTAAGAGAGTCCTCTATGAACTTTCTTGTTTTAGCCGATACATTGTTTTTATCCGCATCATTATTTATCTTGAGAGCCATTTCAAGACTTCCTCTAATCTGCTTGTCATCGAGAAATATCGAAAACTCCGTGAAAACCCTATTTGAGAGAACCGCATCCGCTTTTTCGCCATCCGTCTGCTCCCTTACAAAACATGTATTCTGATACCGGCTTATGCTTCGCTCTACTTTTTCCTCTCTCTGAGCTTCATTCTCGTATATAACAGATATACGCGAGTTCGGGATAAGTTATGTTCAAAAGAGCGTGAGTTGGTTTGATTTTTCCACATGTACAGGCAGTGCCTCCGGCTTGTTCTCGAAAAAGGAGTACGCCGTAAGTGCGGCACAGATGTTCATGATGAAGTTGTGTATGGAACGATGCCTCGAATGTACGATGTTCGCCTTGTTTTTAAGCAGGTCGTTGATACATTCAATGATGTACCTCTTGCGCAGCATGATTTTGTCCCACATGGACATGAGCCTGTTCTTCATGTTAGCCCTCAATCCATGCACAAGATGTATGCCCCTGTCGAAGAGGTCCTCGAAGAGCGTCTGTTTGATGTATCCCCTGTCGGCGAAGACCTTTCCGTAGAGTTCTTTGGCGAAAATTGTCCACACCCGTTTGTCCCTGTCATCCACATTTGCGCCTGTAAGACAAAAGGTTATAATCTCTCCGCTGTCATTGCACAGAAGGTGCAACTTGAAGCCGTGACACCATCCCATCGTCCCCTTGCCGTCCGTCGCCAAGCCCTTGAACACCTTGTTGGCATAGCGGCGCAGGTTGTGGCACACGGGTATCATCGTGGAGTCCACAAAACTGATGCCGCTGCATTTGCCAAAGCCTTGAAGCTTCATGAAGAGCATCATGTGGAAGAACACGCGGGGCATGAGTTCGACAAAGCGGTTGTACGAAACGGCATCAGGAAAACAACCGGACAGGTGCTGACGTATATAAAAGAGGTAGTAATGCTTGAAATTGGCGAACGAGCCGAAGTGGTAACAGACAAGTATTGTCATTATCTCACTATGGCTTAACTTTCCCTTGCGGTTGCGGTGACGGTGCTCTTTGTCCTCGAAAAGGAGGTTTTTCTCACACTCGGATGCAAAATTCCGGCAAAACTCATCCATAATACAGAATATTTCTATAACTTTGTTTTCGGTAATCATCGCTTATGTTTTTGATAACTGATTGATTTACACCTATAAAGTTACAAAATATTTGCGAGATTACCAACTTTTATAAGCTATATCTTATCCCGAACTCACGTAGATATAGCCTCACGTTTCCTTATCTTACCAAGTTTTGTCCACCCATAAAACACTCTCAGATGTTGTTTCCTCTTATTAGCAGACAACATCTGAGAACGATACTTGGCTTCCGTTTCAATCAGTTTCCTTTGAAGTGTACTCATTCTTTTGGATATTCTGTTGGCGTTGCTCCAGTCAATAATACCTCTTTTAGGAATTTCTTAGCTTCGTATTTTGCCCCAAGCAAATCATGATACCGATAATTCCCACACTCGTCAGGATCACAGCCAGGAATCTCTGTAGCTTCAGATATATAGCAAAACATCGATGTTAGAAGCGGAATAATCTGTTTTGACACCAATCTACCTTTCATAATCAGGTAGCTTCCTGTCATGCACCCCATAGGCCCCCCAATAAATGACCTTCCCAGAATAGTCTTTGTCATTCCTTAAATATGTTGCAGCAAGATGCTCTATCGTATGCTGTGTTTTTGGGTCAATCGGAATATCCCAATTTGGTTCCTTCATACGCACATCAAAGGTTGTTACACATTCCTTTCCAATGGTATCAACCCTTGAAACATACACGCCTCTCTTCAAGTTGCGGTGATGTACGGTAAAACTTTCTATTTTCTTCATATCTTTATCGGGTTTGTGTTGAGTGTTCGAAGATTGATAAACGCCCCATGATTTTCAATCGAGCCGGAGAATAACTTCCACAGAATATTACAACCGAACTGCGCCACGGTTGAGTTGATGAACAAATCCTGCTTCTTCAAAGCCTCAGCAAGAGAGCAGGATGGTCCGCTATCCTCGTCATTCACCTTTGTCAGGTCGAACAACTCATCAACACACTTCAGCTTTCCGCATACATCTTTCTTGCTTTTCTTCGGCTGACTGATAGACTTGACAGTACCGAGAACGACCTGCGCTGTGTCTGTCGTATTTCCGAAGTCAAGCCAATAATACGGCTTGCACTGGTCCATGTTGTTTCCATTGCCTTTGCTCTTGCTGCTACGCAAGAACTTTCCAATTTTTATTCTCGCAGAAACATTATCTACGCATGTAATCGTGATGTTTGCCGTTTCGCTGTCCTTACATGGATAGTTCTCCGTTATGGCATCCCAGTCAAACCCAAAGAACCTGTTTATTCTTGTAGCGAGAACAACCGCCTTGTTCATCCCGACCTCTGACGCAGAGAATAACTGCCTGCCTAAATTTGCTCTCGTTACAATGTCTCCGTCAATAATTGTAACGTGTAGCCCGGGGTGCCCGAGCTGCATCAGCGCACAATTTATTCTTGCAAGGGATGTTACCACTTGGCATCCTGTTCCACCGGCACCTATCACATTTACTTCTATCTGGTGGTAAGGGTTCAGTATGTACTCTTCTGTGAAATGTATCTTGCTCATCTTAATAAGTCATTAAGTTTCTTGTTTGTCGGTTTCAGCATGTCCTGCGGAAACGGAACTTTATTCTGAATACACTCTTTCGTAATTGTGGACAAATTGCCGAGGCAAGGGTTGTCGCCAAGGATGTGCGAGAACTCCGATTTCCAAAACTTTGTTTCCCAGTATTCCATGATGTTCTCAAAAGTCCTTTCTTCAGGGAATGGCACCTTTGAATTTCCAAGGCAGACATAGGTGTCTGTCGTATTCATGAACGGAGCAAAGAACAGATGATTTTTGGGCTTGTTCCCTTTGAACGCATATACTGCCAGTTGCTTGTTATGTGCCACATATACAAGACCAGGGACTACCATAGTACCATTTGGCATGCCAATATCATCCTTGAAGAACAGGAACCGCTCTTCCGGCTTGTGGTACCAGACGAGTTTTTCCCTCCCTATTCTCGTATCACAATACAGTACGTTTTCTGGTATCGTTCCGTATATGCTGCTGTCTATTTGAGCGTTGTTCTTTGACAACACGTTCATCATATCGACAATCGTTTTTTTCTTCAATGGCTTTCCTGCTCCCATAGAGCCATCCTTCAAGATGTTGTGTTGCTCAAGATAGAACATTTCCTCGGTAGATGTACCCTTTGCTGCCTTGTACGCTATTATCGCGCAGAACGGCTCGTACACCTGTTGTAGAATATCTGTTATTTTGCTCATTTTAATTTGTCTATAAGACCCTCCATTATTTCTTGCCATCGACTTGGGTAATCGCTGTTCATCTTAGACTCTATATTCTCATCATCTATTTCCGAACATACAAGCATGCTGCCTATCTCCATATCGAAGCCACACTGATTAAACAAATCTATCATGTACTCAACCATCGGGTCTTCTATCTGGTAACAAAACGAAAAAAGCCGGCAGAAGTCCATAACACCATTATCTCTCTCTTCTGTAGCAAAGTCATTCCCGTATCGGTCCTTAATCATGCTGATATGATATTCTGTCAGCCATGCCTCCTTACAGATGTTAGCCGCATCTTCTATTGCCGATAGCAGCCCATAATCGTACCTGTTCTCGACTTTAAGAGATTTGACAAGTTCAAGAACCTTGTCCGACAACGGTCGGTCTTCTGATTTCTCTTTTGCCCTTATCTCCTCAAACATCTTATATATGTCACCGATTACATACCTTGCAGCCCATTCCTCAAAGGACTCTTCCCACTGGTCAAGCGCATCCATATCCACCTCCAGTTTGTCCTTTCCCCAAGAATTGCACTCAACCTGCCCCAAGACACATTGCATGTCATAACTTTCTTTAGGGTACAAGAACATATCTTCATGATGCAGCATTGCAAATGTATAAAGAAGCAACTCTCTAATTTGCGGCTCACAAGTTTCGAGCTTACTTATCGGTATTGTCCATATAGTATATAATGGAAAGTCGTCAAGTTCCTTATATACCACAAATCTAAGTGAATGGTTATCTTCTTTGTCTTTAACGCACTCCACCTTCCAATCCTTGTTTGGAAGATGATTACAAAGGTGGATGTACAACTGCTTGACATCATACTGGAAATTTCCCGTAATCTCAGGCAACTCACTCTTTATACCAAACTTGGTATAGAACAAGTGTATCGACCGTACAAGGTGGTCGATACATTTATCAGGCTCATTACAAGCAATGGCGTTGTTACAAGCAAGCTCGTACCCGGGAATACACGCTATCTTCTTTGTCAGAAAATTATTGCGCATTCTGCGTTGGGGGTTATTCTTTCCTCGTCGCCCACATTCCCATGAGTGCTTTCCGAAAGAATACGACCTATTTGCTGATACAACTTCCATTGCTCTTCTTTATTTTGCTTGCCCATTATCCTTTGGTTCCGACTGTTGTCTTGAACGTGTACACAGCCTTGTCTTCTTCAATCTTCGGGCCGTGTACGTTGCTCGTTGTGAGTTCTGGGTACTGGTTGGAGTAGAACGCCATTACCTGCTCCGGCGATAAGTCCGGGTTCGGGTCTGACAGCGTTGTGTTACCATGTTTGAAAACTCTTGTATAATTGCTTACTTGAAGTGCCATAACTATTTCTACTTTGCTTTATGTTATTCTTCTGTGTCATCTTCCGCATTTGCTGCAGCAGGAGCCTTCTTGCCAACCTTTATGTTCTTACCGTCTGACTTGTCCTCAACGGCTCCGAACAATCCGGCGTTCATGTCCTCGCTGATTTTCTTGATTAGGGCATCAGCCTTTGCATGACCTCCTTTTACCGTGTCAGCGTACTCAAGTGCGTTCTTGGCGCAAGTTGTTGCATCCTTAAACTTGTTCTCCTTATGGTTCTGCTCTGCGAGAGCCATCCATTTGGCGAACATTTCGGTGTCGTTCTTAGTCTTTTCCTTGGCTTTCTTTTCCATTTCTGATGCTTCCTTTGCAGCTTGCTGCGCATCCTCGAAAGACTTCATGTCAGCATACAGACCATTTGTCTTAGCAACCGGCTTGATAATAGCCTCGATGAAACCCTCGTCAAGCTCTTCTGCTGTTCCTGATACATTGAGCGGTACTATCTTTGCCTTTGCAGCATCCTTTACGAGTGAATTACCAGGCAGTACGCTGACCGTCATACCATTCTCTGTCTTGGCGATATTGATTGCAAGAGTACAACCGTCGCCCATAATCTCTGAAAGTTTTGAAAATAAATCCATATCTTTTTTTATTTATTGGTTATACATATTTCTTGATGTGCTTAATCGGTTTGGGAAGAACCTTGCATTCCTCATACCGTACACAATTTTTTTTCACTGCTGCCACCTCACGCTCATTACTTGCTTTGCAAGCAGCTATTATCGGGTCTTTATCCCACTGCATGAGGTCTGCATGGATGCAAGTTAAGCAGGTAACTAATTTTACTTCTGTTTTTACAATTTTCTTCTTTGCCATAGTAAATATCTTATTTGCTTCTTAATTCGGTACTACCACTCATCTTCATCCAAATAATCATCGTCTTCTGATAAAATGAATCCTTGGTCAGGGTCCGACTCGGGTGCCAAACCATTGTAGTATTCACCACATTCGCTAAGAGACGGATGTAGGCAGTTAGGATTTCTACCTTCACCTGAACCTTGGAATGCGAGTTCTATTCCTGCGCTCCTATCAGAGCCAAGACCATTCATTTCTGCAAGTAGTTCGTAATAATCTTTTCCTCCGAATACGCCATAGCCTTCGTAATAATGTTCGACATACTTGTTACCTTTGTTGTCGGTCATTACAACCTTAAACTTCTTGCCATTTACTATCCGGTGGTGTGTGTCTTGTGTAAACCAACTAAATTGTCCCATTTTCGCTTGGAGTTTTTAAGTGATTACTTATCTTATTTGCTACTACAAAGGTAATGCAATTTTATCAAATATGCAAGTTTTTAAGAAGAAAAGTTTATCAAATCTGCAAATTTTTCTCGTCCAAAAACTTTTGTAGCAACCGTTGATATTCATCACCTTTTGCTTCTTTCAACATTTGCCATTGCTCGTATGTAATTGCCTTTTTCTGCTGCTCTCGCAATTCCTTTTCTTTAGCGATACGTTCTTCTTCATCCCTGCGTTTCCAAATATCCCTATTCCTGTCCTGCAAGAACAAATCAAGAGCCCCAAGTATTGCAGCCGGATCTATGGAGCCGTAGAACTTTCCATATTTAGATGAACGCAACCTTGCACAGAATAAAATAAACTCCATCAGTGTAAGAGTAGGGTGCTCGTTGATGATTTGCTTGCACAGAGAATTTGATTGCCATTCGGTCATTTTATCCCTCGCTCCGCAAAACATACTGACGGCTATAAGTTGGCTTTGCATCCAAACGACGGCCATGTCCTTTACCTCTTGCCCCGTTCTTGGGTCCGTGTGTTCAGGAAAAGCCTCTGACATCACACCAAGTTTCGGTGAAGGGATTTCATTTGCCTTATCCACAGTAGGGAAAGCGGATGTTGCGCTGTCTTGCAATTCTATGTTATACGCCGCTATTATCGTCGACGGGGTCTGTTTCCTTAGATTGGCCGCTTCCGTACCCACCTCGGTAATAGAGTTCATCCGCCTTTGCGATGTCATTAAGGAGACCTGCTGCTTGACCAGCAAGGATAGCGGCTGAACTTTCTTGGCTCGTTGGATTTCGTTGGACATGGTTCTGTAAGTTTTTCTTGTTCTTGATTTCGGAAACTATCTCGTTGTACTGGCTATCAATCTTGCATACCGAGAAATTATTCATCAGCCATGATTTGTTTATCATCCGCAAGAATGTGTCGAGCGCATCAAGCAAGCTGTCGTCGTCGCATGGCAATGGTCGTTCTCGGTTAGTTCTGCCGAACGCAATCTTTTGCAGCAACTTTTTCATTGCTACCGCATCTTTCGCAGCCCAGTAGTAACTATCATCGTAGAGCTCCTGATAATACTTCTCGAACCTTTCCCTTGCCCGGTGTACGAGTTTAACCGTTTTTTGTTTCTTTTCTTCGTTTCGCATTTTGCGTTCCTCCGCCTTTTTTTGTTTTTCAAGTTCTTTTGCGCACGTAGAAGACACGTCACCGACAAAGTCGGGGGCGTAACCCCGCGTTAGCGGTTTCTTTTCTTTTATCTTTTCTTTAGTAATAGGGGGTATGGGGGGAAGAGTGCTTTCTTTTCGGTTTTCTTTTCTTGAAGATTGCGCCCTATCTGCGCCCAAATTGCGCCCATTCGTATCGTAATCGCTTGAATTACAATTATTTTCCTGCGCACAAATTGCGCCCAAATTGCGCCCTTGTTCTTCTGGTTGCGCCTTAATTGCGCCTTGATTGCGCCCAGCATTATCGTAACTATCTGATACATACGGACTATCTTGCGCCCTATCTGCGCCCAAATTGCGCCCATTCGTATCGTAATCGCTTGAATTACA
>NFYZ01006403.1_pt1 | contig 21416 bp, 30 predicted proteins | sample 1092561 | NCBI WGS metagenome assembly NFYZ01 (sample SAMN03609887, study PRJNA323583) | gut metagenome | isolation source: feces | host: Rattus norvegicus | place: Malaysia | collected 2013 | reverse complement strand
TAATCCATCCACCTCTCTGTCCTAAACTCAATAACGATTCGTTATAGAGTTTGTCCTCATGATCTACGTGATCAGCTAATGCTTTACTTGAATTTGCATAGCCCAGAATGTCTGTGACATCTTTACCAACGAACCATGGCTCGCCGTTTACCTCGACTGTTCTTACTTCAAATTCTTCATTCTTAAATACTTGTACTTTTTCCATTAGTCTCCTCTTTTCTAACTACCAATTAGACTGTGTTTTAAAAAAAATTACTTGTTATAGCTTGTTTGAATGTTTTGCATCGGAATGCTAAATCTGATGCTGATTTTTTCTACATCCTCTGCAGTCATCTTTACATATCCACAAGAAACCATTTTTAAATGATTAGGAGAAATTGAGCATTCATTTGCCAACTCTTCAATGGACATATTAAATTGAGCAGCAATAGCTTTTATTGTAAGTTTGAAATCTTCCATCTGTTCACCTCTCTTTCTAATTGGCAATTAGAATATATCATTTAGAATTCTAACTGTCAATTAGAATAATTGATTATTTTTTAAATATTTTAGGTTTTTGTTAAAAAATATGCTAATCTGTAATTAGAAAGATGGTGCTTAATATGGAAAATATTAGAAAAGAGATTGGGGAAGTAATGATGCAATGTAGAAAAAGACGAGGCATTCCTCGTACTACTATGGCTAAACAATTAGGAGTATCTGACGTTGCGGTATATTACTGGGAGATTGGCAAAAATCCTATTGATATTGATATGTATAAAAATTATTGCGATGTGCTTGGTGTTGATTGGGTAGATTTACTTCAATTTACAAAAGAAAAATATAATCATAATTAAAAATAGCTTTTTCAACATAAAATCGATACAAAATGTATCGTTTCTTTATTTAATTTAGTGAAAATCGAGTTTTAATTGAGTTTCACTTAACTAGAAACTCAATAGCTACGATATGGGATAGAATTTGGGAATCAGTGGCAAATTGGCGGCAAAACACTGGCATAGACATGGTTTTAAAACATAAAAAAAATGAGATTGCTGTTAACAATCCCAATCTAACTGTGGAGACGTACTTAACATACGCTTAACTGTATTAGTCATCCATCAGCTATCGACCTGTCATAGGCTAACCTATCGGTAAATGATATATATCATATAAAGATTAATATTTCAAACGGGAAAGGGTACCGAACTTTTCGGTTCAGCACCCTCTTACCTGACCATATTGGCCTATCTGCTATACAGTTTTATAACGGATTATCAAAAATTGCAAGAGTTGTGAAACGTTTTGTTTCACATTTTAGCAAAAATACAAACAACCTCTTAGCGAAAGGAGGCACATATGATTGGCTACGATGAGAAACGCAAAACCTATTTTGTTCAGTACCAGGTCAAGGATCCTTTGACAGGCAAATGGAACACCAGGAAGAAACGTGGATTTAAGCTGAAGCGTGATGCTGCACAATATGAAGCAACCGTTAAGATAGAAAAAACAGACAATGCTCCAAAGATTACATTTGCTGAAATGAACGAGCTTTACGAAAAGTCATATCAGATTTCTCCTGGTCAGTCTCAGCAGAGACACACGCACTTTGAAAAACGTTTTCCTCTGAAGGACAAAGATATAAGAAAAATTACTCGGCTGCAATTGGAAACATGGCGCTCAGACATGATCAGTGATGATCACTATGCGACACGCACAAAGAACAAGACAATGGCCTATGTTAAATCTGTATTCAAATTTGCCTATGATGTATACGGCATTCCTAATGCTGCACAGTTTCTGAGATCAGCCAAATATACTGATGATGAGATAATGAGCCAGGAACGTCCTGTATGGACACCAGAACAGTACAAACGCTTCATCGACTGTGTGGATCTTCCAATCTACAGGATCTTCTTTGACTTCCTGTACTGGACAGGATGCCGTAGAGGCGAGGCTATGGCACTGCAGAAAGCCGATCTGCACGGTAATCAGGCATTTATCCATTATTCAATCAAACACTTCAAGAACGGCCTTAAACCAACAAAAACAAGGACATCCAGGACCATTCTATTGGATGACACACTGACAAAGGAACTCGAACCTCTGATGGCAACCGAGGGAGACTTTGTATTCGGTGGCGAGAGATCACTTTCTATTTCTACAATTCAGTCACAGTTCGTAAAGGCAAAGAAGAAAGCCGGCATAGAAGACAATGTAACAGTACACTGTCTGCGCCACAGTCACGCAACGTGGCTGATCAACAATGGTGTGAACATAGTAGCGGTATCCAAGAGACTTGGACACGCGGACATAGAAACAACGCTGAAGACCTATGCACACCTTTTAAAAGACACAGACAGCAGCATGATGGAATTCATAAACAAATGCCACAAATAGTCAAAAAATCGAATTTCGTTCCAATTTCGTTCCACAGAAAAATAAAACCGCATAAATATGCGGTTATTTTATATTCAAAGCGAGCGACGGGAATTGATTAATAGGGTTTTACGCATCCTATAAACCTCATTTTTTCGCATAAATATGCGATTTCACTCTTTTGATTTTTTGAGGTTTTTGAAAATTTCGTTCCAAAATCATTCCACGCTTTTCGCACAAAATTCTATCATAAATTCAAAAAAAAAAGAAGCCAGGCATTGCACCTGGCTTTACTCTATTCTTTAGGTTTTGTATATGTCAGCGCTTGTTCGCTGTCTGCAACTCCACTTGTGGTTGGATCCGTCACCGCATTGAATACACTGACTACAACTAATCCAAGTACATAAGGATTACTCAATGCACCCATTAGCAAATCACCAAGTGCCTGCCATGTAGTCAGATCTTTAACTGTCAAACCTGCATAAGCAAGGATTGGTGTCAGTACCGCAAGGATCATCTGAGCAATAAATAGTGGGTTTTTAAATCTTACTTTCCAGTTCATACTATTTTTCCTTTCAATTCATCAATTTTTTCAAAAGCAGTCTTTAGATCGCGCTCAACAACTGTCACTCTTCCGCTTAGAGAGTTTAAGTCTTTATTCAAACTCTTGATATCTGTTCTTGTTTCGGAAGTAGTTGCACACAGCTGATCTAATTTTAGATTTGCTTTTAAAAGACTTTTTTCAATATCCGTAAACTTTGTATCTTCCTGCTTGATATCTTCTTTTCGCTCTTTGCTTCCATTTCTGAAAAATGTGACGGTCAGAATAATCAACGATACTAGGCTGATAGACCAAGGGATAATTTTTTCTAATACTTCCATTACTTCACCCTGATTTTCTGACCTACATATATTCTGTTAGGATTTGCAATTCCGTTGATCTGTGCAAGTCTTTGATATGTTGTTCCGTATTTAGATGCAATAGCTGACAGTGTGTCACCACGCTTTACTACATAGTAAACATGTGCAGCTTGTTTTTTAGCAGCCATCTTCCGATTGACCATCTGTTGAACTGCATTATAGTCATATCCTGCAGCAGTCAGGCGCTTCTTTCTGTCTGATCCATTGCCCCACTGGCCTGCAATTACTTCTTCGGCAAGCTGATCAGTTGTCTTTGCTGCACTTGTAGACTTACCAACGTACTTGTCCCATGTAGCCCAATCGCCATAGAACACGTTGCAATCCAGGTTGTAGCCATACCCATCTAATCTACCTGTGCTAGTCCACTGCCACATGCAGTAGAACTTCCACCACTTTACTTTCGGATGTGATCCGGCATTTGCCATATTGTAGTTGTAATCAGTAGCATTATCTCTGTACTTAGCAACCCATAGTCCATAGTCTGCATTTGCTACACTTGACCAGTCGTATGAATTTACAACTGACTCGGACATATAGATTACAGGCTTAACACCTGATCTTTGATAGACTCTGTCGAGCCATGCTTTTGCGTATGCAACATTTTGTTTATTTTCAGCTTCCCAGTCTAGAATTGGGATTGCCTTTCCAAAATATCCTTTGCAGTTTTCGTAAAAGAAATCTGCTTCACGGATTGGATCGTTGTTTGCTGTTGGTCTAGCAAAATGATAGAAGCCTAGTTTTTTACCTAAGCTCAATGCCTTCTGAAAGAGCATGTCGCATGATTTATCAACGTATCCAATGCCTTCAGTTGCTTTTACGATTACAAAGTCAGCTTTAACCGCTGACAGATTGATGTCACGTTGCCAATTACTAATGTCAATTCCATTCATTCTCATATTAATCATCTCCATTATTTTCTAATTTCTGTTCCTTCTGCTTCATTTCTCTAAGAGTATAAAGAGCTGATCTATAGATTGCTTTATTCACTTCTACATCTGCAAGCTTATCTTTCAGATCTCTTTCCTCTTCTTCAACTCCTCGCAACCAGTTTTCGTATTTTGTGATATTTTCATCAATAGCTGACATATTAGTTTCTGTTTGCCTCCATTTATTGTTTTGAGTCAAAACATGGCTTACAGAATAGTCTGTCTTTCCATGTAATTGTTCCATCGTAAACTTGTACTTTCTTTGATTGGCAAGTTTTATTTTTGGAAATATAATATTTGCATTTTTCACATGCATTCTGTTCTTTTAGCTTCTTTAATCTAGAAAACATAATTTTATTTTCCATTTTGACCGTTTACGATCAACACGTCGTACTCTTCCTGAGTCAGTTTCTTCTTTGCTAACAGAACATCCAATCGTTCCTTACTCCAGTACTTTGGATAATACTTTTTAGCTAAATCAAATACAGCTTTCATTTGACGTTTCCTCCTCAGTAGTCGTGTCAATGTCAGAAAGAACACTGATATACGCAATGTCTGCCTGTGCTTGTGTAAGCTGGTTTGAAAGATCTTTAACTTTGTCCGTCAGAGTATGCTCAACTAAATGAATTGTAATCTGATCCACTTCCGTATTTAGAGTAATTTCTTTGCCAAGTGCACGGTCGTAGAACTCTGCAATGATTTGTTCAGCAGATTCGATAGAAGTCTGTCTAGAACCGTCAATATTATATTCTCCGTAAATCATGTGATTTACCGTATCTATGATTTGAACAGTTTCTAGATTTTCAGTAGTACATACCTTTTTTAAATTTTCGATTGTTGTATCACCGAGCACAACTTTTAAACCATTATCTGTACTATATTCAATAACTTTTAATTCGGTATTGTTTGCTAATTTTAGTTTCATGTGTATCTCCTTTATGCTACTCGCCGCCAGATGTAGGCTGCATAATATGGTGGAATTGAGGATGACCAACCAGTATCTCCATGACTGTGCGATTGGCTGCTGCCTGTATTCTCAACGATTGTTACACGTCCTGTTTGACCTGTTCCGACTTTATACGGAACTACTGCCTTTGAATCTCCGCCACCACCTGATGGATAAACTGATGTGTTTGTTTGAGTAGCATGATTGTGAGAAGGCATTTCATTTATCGATAATGCATGACCTTGTGTACTGTGTGAATGCGAAGAATTTCCACCTGTTGATTTAACTGCATATGAATTTCCTGCACCAATTATCATTCTGTCTTTAATCAATACCCATGTTCCACCCCATCTGGTACTTGGATTGAAGTTTTTATCTTCTGTCATGTAGATAGTACCTACAGGATAGAAAAAATCCAATACAGACCTAATTACACTCTGCTTGTCGAACAGATAGCTGTCTGGGCCGAGAACAACTCCTTGCTTAATCATTGCGAATGCATACTGCCCAACACCTAAATAAGCAGTAGTTGACATACTTTCACCAAAACTGTCTGTAACTGTTACTGCAATTGAGAATGACAGTGTGTAATACAAGTCAGTATATGCTTCGCTGAAACTTATATTTCCGTTGCTTAATGTTGGTGTTACAGATGTTGCACTGCTCGCATCATTACGTTTGATGCTCATGCTTACAGTATTGCTTAAAATCGTAGAATATGTACCACTAATACTTAATGTACCATTCTGTGATGTATCACTCTCACGCTTCAATGAAGCAGTAGCATATGGCTTTGAGTAAGCATAATACGTCTGTTTTACAGTACCTGTTGACTGCAAACCTCGATTGTCTGTGACTGTTACGGTATATGTACCGTTAGACTTGTTGCTTACATAGCCTGTATAGGTTCCATTATTGTTAGTTAATGCAACACCATCACACACGACTGATTTAATACTCGTTGAATACTTTGCAGTAACAGGAACTGAAACCAATTTTCTAGATATCTGTTGCACAGTAACACTATCATTCTTTGCCTTGACTCCTGCGTGCTGTTCCACAAGTGAAATGTCACCAATAATCGGATTTGAATCACTCGGCACATGCAGATTGAAATTACATGTTTTTGTTTCTCCAATCTTTGTGGAGCCACTATATGTTTCTACAAGAATTCCACCATAGCCAACTGTAGCTGTGCTGATTTGGTCTAGCAGAGATGTTGGTGGAGTCCATGAACAATTGTCTACAACTCCTGTAGCAATCACTCCACTCTTCTTCCCAAAAGAATAAGAAACTTTATGTGTGAAATTTGCATGTTTATTCATGTGAATGGTACATGCAACCCCTGCAGTAATATCTGGACTGTTATTAGGGTATGTATTGATAGATGGCTGTGAAGCTCTTGGGATAGTGCTGAGAGTTAAAGTAAACTCTCCATAAGGCATATTCCCATATCCAGATGAGTAATATGAACCTACAACTGCTGAACCTGTTCCATCTGCATTGTGTGGTGCCCAAAATCCACCACTGACTAGCTTTACCCAACCATTCGCTGTCAAATGCGAATTGGTGTATCCACCACCACCTGTCACATTACAATCAACGTTGTATGCAGAGTAGCTACTTCCTAGAATCCACAGTTCAGTACTTATATATGAACGGTTATTTGCAATATCGACCTGCGTTTCATCTGCATAAACATGGATTGATGAATATTTAGATAGTGCGTGTGAACGTCTTTCTGTTGCCATTACACAATATCTCCTATCCAATAGAATGCAGTTCCCTGTACACTAGTAGCTCCTGTGTCATCTTTATAGAAAAGTCCTCTTGACGTAGATCTTACAGAAGTAGAAGATGGAATAGCTATTATTTCAGCTATAATAAAAGAGTATCCACCTGTTGTGGAATTGTTTACTCTTAGTAGTACAGTATCCCCAACCTTAGCGTCTTTTAAACTATCCACACCCCAAGTTCCCGTATAGCCATCTTTCGAATATAAGTCAATACTTGCTTGTTGATATGTGTATGATGTTATTAAGGTTGTTAGAGATGAACCAGAACTTACATTTATTAGTAGCAGTTCAGCTCTATGTGCTCCGAACATCATGTAGTTTTTAACTGCTAAATTGTTCATTCTACTGTCTGGCCCAATTAATCCATCTTCTGACCCATTCGTATAGAAATGTGAACCATCGCTTCTGTGATGTACGTAATTATTTGAATTTGCTGATTCCAGAATTCTTACACCTTGTGAATCAATTTTCACGACTTGAGAAATATTGTTCACATCATTAAAAGCATTAGTAGCTAGGTCACTTGCACTGTTTGCCTTGTCCTGTGCTTCTTTCGCTTTCTGCGTTGCCTGTTGAGATGCATTCACTGCATTGTCTGCACTTGATTGAGCTTTATCTGCCTTACTGCTTGCATTTGATGCTGTTTGCTGTGCATTATTTGCACTAGCTTGTGCATCATTTGCGCTTGAATTTGCCTTATCAGCACTTGACTGAGCACTGTCTATCTTGTTGGTCACTTCTTCATCTAAAGCACCAATGACTACCGAATTTGCTTTGATTAGATTGCCATTCATCTCACCGAAGGTGACCATACTGGCATTTACGTGACCATCTGTAGTGATAGCTACATTATAGTTACCGTTAATACCATTGTCTGTTCCAGCAAGTCCTTCATAATTCAATCTGAGAACCTTGGCTGCTGTTTCTAAAGAGTTTCCATCATATGCATACAGTTCATTTGTTTCTCCGTTTGCATTTGTGGACAAAACAACATGACCGTTTGTACCACCACAAATCTTATCTACTGCGCTGTCAATGGATCCTTGGACTGCTGATATAGTATCTTTCTTTACAGCTTCTGCTTGATCGTGAGCTTCCTGTTTGATAGTCTCTCCGAGTTTGCTCTTGGCAGATCCGATAGATATCGATTCATATTTTTCTGATAGCACGTCATAGACTGTCTTGTTAACGATTGCTTTAACGTTAACTCCTAACAGATCAAAAAGTACTGTAACTGTATCGCATAGACAGGTTCTTTCTAGAGGTGCTATTGCTTTGTATTCCTCGGTTCCCCATAGAGGTATGAAAGAGACGTCAACGCTCACAGAAGGCTCACCTATACGGTTATTCACTGCATAATCTGAGGCCTTTGCATTGAGTTGCTCAACCGTCGGTGTATCTTCGAAGTCAGAAGAGCAGTCAAGCATGTAGATATACTCACGAGGATAACTAGCATGGTTTGCGATATATTGGATATCACTACTTAATAGCTCTTCTTTGTCTTCTCCCTTCTTTTGCCAGTATGCAAGTACTCCTGTATAGACGGATTCGATAGATGATTCCATTTTGCATCCGGTAAGATTTTTTGCGTACCGAATGGATACACCACTGTCAGTGCCTCTGTGTGCATGGAGCTTGACATTGAATCTATCAAACTCGTATTCACATCCAGCAGAGCCACTGAAGGTATCTAGGATGCTGCCTTTTTTTCCACCTAAAAGACTGCCTAAAGTTTCAGGCAGTCCTACATTGAATTTGCTTGATCCATTAACAATGTCTGTATAGAAGGTGAATGGATGCTTGATCAGACTGTACTGTTTGAGTCCACCAAGTGCATCATTAATTCCTTGTGCGCTGAAAGGAGATACAGGAATTCCATTCATTCGATATCTTACATGCTGTGCATAAATAGTCGCAGTCATCTTATCCATTGAAGGAGTAATTTCCTTGATATCAAATGGTTGTGGTTCGCTTGTCTCGTTCGGTTTAGCATAAATAATTCGATTGTTTTCAATCAGATCATAATGTAAGCCCCCTACCGGATATTCCATCTCAAGCTCATAAGCACCATTTCGCTCTTCTGTAACTTTGCAAGAGATTGCATCAGGCAACGATCCTAGACCGTTGCTCACAAATTCCATCTCTGTTGATTCATACAGTTTAGGTATCATAGAGTCCACCACCTTGGAGTAATTTCTACTTTAGTAATACCAGTTCCAAGAGTAATTCCATTACTGCCTGGAACTAACGTCGGAAAGTCTGTTAAAGATACATAAGAATTACGGTTTGCAGTACCTTCAAAGCAGTCCTGAATATCACAGTCGATATCGATATACTCTGTTGGAGTTTTCAATATCTCAATTGTCTGATTTCCAATCTGTACTGTCCCTTTGCCATAGATACGTATTAACGGCTTGGCAATCTGCACAGTTGGATTGCTGATTGATCCATTCTTTGTAAACACTGTTTTCTGTTCACCACTTTTCAGCCACTTTTCAGGCTGACAGTCAAATGTAACTCTGAATACTGCCTCTTTTGAAGTTTTCAAAGACAGTTGCAGTGCTTCTACATACATGGCCTTCTTATATACATCAGTTTCAATAGTATCCTCAAGACGCTGATAACCTTTAAGGTTGTGCAGATAGTTTGTAAGTCCTCTTAGATTGCTGATCATTGATTCCGGAATATACATGTCATACCACAATTCTCTATTGTCAAATTTCTCTGATCCAGCTACTGTCAGAGTTCCGTTCCTTCCAGGCACATCATACGTGTCCACAGATCTGCTTGGTGAATCAAATACATTTAAATCGTATATATAAGCATTAAAAGAGGAGGAACTAACTCCTCCGATTGTAAAATAATCCATTAGAATGTCCTCCTCTTAATTTCCTTATTTAAAATTTTGCTTACTTCTTCAGCAATCTTCTTTTCATCCTGGTCCTTAGCGTAAATATTGATAACAATTGGTCTGCTGTCTTTATATTCGCTCTTTGCTTCCTGCACTGCAGTGGAAATATCACGCATTAACTGTGCTCTTCCATAAAGAACTTCTTGGCCTGCTTCACCACCGCCCAGAAATTTTCCTCCCATCGCGCCAAAAATCTGTGCTCCATCAAGGATTCTAGGTTCGTTCATTGCTTTTGCATACCAGTCAATACCAAGCTTTGGAATCTTGCCTTTCAGCAGGTCACCGACACCCCATCCTCTAGGAGTAATTGAAAAGTGAGGCATCGGAATATGTGGCCAGGAAATATTAAAGTTAAAAAATCCTTTAATTGTATCAATAACACTTTTGACAATGTTCTTCGCCTTGTTCAGTGGTGTTTCAATTGCTGATTTAATTCCGTTCCATACAGATGTGGTAGTGTTCTTGATCCCATTCCATACATTTGTAATTACAGATTTGACGGTATTGAATACTGTAGAAATAACAGAAGAAATCTTATTTACTACACCAGAAATTGATGAAGAAATGCCATTCCAAGTATTGACTGCAGTCGAAGAAATACTTGTCCAGAGATTCGAGAGAAAAGACATGATTGCATTCCATGTGCTTGTGATAAATTCTCTAAACTGTTCGTTGCTGTTCCACAGCTGAGTCAATGCAACTATGATTCCAGCTATGGCAGCTATAGCCAAAGAAACAGGATTCAAGCTCAATCCTGTAATAGCTGCACTGATTGCATCAATCAGTCCTGGCAGTGCAATGACAGCTTCCGTTGCCGCAAATGCTGCAAATGCGCCTGCTATTGATTCAATTGCTATCTTGACTGTTTCTGCATCGATTATTCCGCCAAAGGCATCAGATATGCTTTCTGAAATTGAGTTCAGTCCAATCTCAAGTAAGCCAGGTACTGCTTCAAATACAGCAGCTACGAATCTGCCAACAGCAGGTATCAGATTGTTGAACACAAATGTTCCTATAGAATCAACCAATGGCTGGAGATACGTGTTCATGTCAACTCCGTCCTTGCCGTTCATCATAAGTCCAGCTAGAAAGTTATCCCATGAAGCTTTCATGGCTCCTAAAGAACCGCTGAATGTAGTTGAAGCTTCTTTGTTGGTAGTGCTCATGATTCCCATCTGTTCCTGTGTGACATGGATTGCCTGTACAATGTTGTCAAATGACAAGCTTTCCGCATCTACAGAATCGCTGACTGCAGCTGCATCTTTGATTAAGCGCTGCATTTCCTCTTTTGTGCCACCGTAGCCAAGCTTCAAGTTGTCCAGCATCGTGTAGTTCTGCTTTGAAAACCCTTGGTATGCATTCTGAATAGCACCAATATCTGTACCAAATTTATTTGCATTGTCTGACATGTCTACCATTGCAGTATTGGCATATTCAGCAGCCTTGGCAGTATCACCGCCTAATCCCTGCAGCAGTGAAGCACTGAATGACGTTACATTCTTCATGTATTCATTTGCACTTACACCTGCAGTTCTGTATGCATCGTCGGCATATTTTCTGATAATCGCAGAACTTTCAGCAAAGAGAGTTTCAACACCGCCAATCTGCTGTTCTAAATCGGCACCAATATCAAATGCTTTCTTTATTGTTGCACCGATGGCAAGCGTTGAAACAAGCTTTACAGCTGTACTTTTCAGTGACTGCATCATACTTTTTCCGCTTGCTTCGCCTGCTTCATTGCCTGCCTTTACACCTTCGCCATTTAAAAAGGCAGAGATCTTAGAACCTGTGCCTTCCATAGATGGGATAATTTGTATATACGCTTTGCCTAGTGTTGCGCCATCTGCCATATTATCCACCTCCTAATATTCTCTGCTTGGCTTTTTCATAGCTGTTGACAGAATCGAAAGCCATGTTTTCTTTTTGCTCAGTAATATTCAGCCATTTTTCTGCAATAGATGCTGGTCTATTGATACCGTGCTTTGCATTTGGAGTCATTGAATAGAGATAAAAATTCAAATCATCATAAATGGCAGCAAGCATCAGTTCTGACTTTGAAATATTCTGATTATAAAGTTTCCGCATTATTCGTGAGTCTTCAGGCAACCCTGCGGCTAGAGTTGCAACGAACTCAACAGTCATAGATCTGTAGTCAAACACATGGTAATACTGTGCAAGATCACAGATCAGACTGTCTTCATCTGTTGCAATCATGGTTGCCATGACCATCAGTTTTTTACTTTTTTATTGGCTTCTTTGCACTGATTCATGATTTCTGTGAACTCATCCATAACTGCACTGATATCTGCAATGCCGTCATTGTGATCTGCAACATGCTGAAGAAATCTTTCCTTGTCAGCTTTAGTGAAAAGCATTTTCAGCATCTGCACAGTCGCATCCATCTTGTCGAGATCATCTTTGCCTTTAACAGTTTCAACTGTTTGTTCTAAAAAACGGAAGTCGAGGATCTTACTCTCATTGACTTCCGCTTCAAAACCTGTCTTTGTAGTAACCTTGATCATTTATTATTCTCCCTGCTTGATGTAGTAATCGTATGATGCTGTTCCTGTAGCATCTACAGAAGCAGTTATAGTGACGTTGTATCCAACTGGTTCACCATCCTTGTAGGTAATATCTCCAATAGCTGTGATCTTTCCACTTGGAATGACAGTACGCTTTAGAACATTTCCATTCATGATCTGTTCAACTACTAGTACTTCCGGTTCCAATTCGCCTGAAGCATTCTTTACAGTCATGCCAGTAGTTAAATCACCTGTAACATTGACGGCACCGTGTGTATACTTCTGAACCTCTTCATTCAATGCTTCAATCAGAGTCAAAGAGAATGTAGTTGTCTTGCCAGTCTGATTGACCATTACGACATCTCCACCCCATGCTTTGACAGTATTCGTATCAATAGATGTAGATTCAGTCAAACCGTCTTCTGAAATGTACCCCAGGTTCTTGAATGCAGCGTTCAACGCTGTTTTTGCATCTGTAGGCAATTCAGTTCCTAAAGGTGCATGGAAAAAAGCACCACCGACTTTAGGAGTTCCTGCTGTAACATTTGCTGCGTTATTTGTTGCCATATGTTATTCCTTTCTACTCATAGTGAGTTAAATAAAATACCGCCTGGTAGCGGTATTCCTTTGTTTCTGTATCTGTAAAATTGTAATCAGAATTCAATCTGCATGATGAAACACCATGTGATCCAGGCAGTGCATACATAGCTGATTTGACACGCTCATTCAGTACTGCTGCATCATACATGGACTGACCGATAGACTGCACTGCAAGAGTTGCATTGTTAAGCAGATTCACTCTTCCACCGCCTGTTCTTTCAATCATGACGTACTGTTCAGGCATATTCTCTTCATGTTCGAGAAATACCGGAAGCTTCAGTTCTGCTTCCAGATAGTTTCTAACAACAGCTTCTATGATCATCCTTTCACACTTCCTAACGCTTTCAGCAGCGTATTGTATTTAGAGTTGCTTCTTGCAGCATGCTGATTCCCTGGATAGACCTTGACATTTGCTCTTGTCTGACCGACTGATGTACTGCTTTCATAACTGTCACCAGCGTGACCTGAACTGTTTGCTGAGTTCTTGACCTGTTCGCCATACTGAGAAAGCACATTCTGCATTTCCTGTGACTTCATCAGTTCGATATATCCATTAGAATCGTGTTCAAATTTCACTTTGCTATTCATAAGCTTCAACCGTCACTTTCTTATTCCAGCTGAGTGGAATATTCTCTGAAATACCTTCCTGTGGAATGCCGATTACGTGCCATCTTTTACCGAAGAATCCAACGATTGCATTCTCCCATGAATGATTGTCCATCTTAGGAATACCAAGCGTATATGAAGCTTTATGGCCGTCTAATGAGGTGTTGCTCAGAATGTCTTCACTTGTGATAGGAGACACGAGTACATTTTCAATCTCTTCAGCTTTTTCTTCATATACAGGATGATTGAAAGCATCCCTCTTGCCTGTGTCTGCTCTTGAATAAAGAGTAACAGTAATACCTTTAATTCTATGCATTGCCGACTCCATAGAAATCAATAAAGCTTGCCTTCTGTTTGCGAAGCCCAAGCTTTTTGAGATCCTTATCAAGAATAGATGTGCCACCACCGGTATTCACATATGTTCCACTCCATGTATAGCCTAGAGCCGACTGTGATTCCTGCTGTAGATTGTATGTATTGCTTGATGAATCCTGATCCAGTCTGCGGATGACAATATCACAAGTAACCATCTTGACTACATTTGCATAGTCTTCATCTTCTGCCATCATTGCATCAAGATCTCTGTTGCATTCCTTTGCCTTGATTCTCAAGGCACTGGATACATCTCTTAAAAGCACTTCTGCCTTAGCAGTTTCTTCTGATGTCAGCAGTCTGTACCGATTAATAACATCTGTTACTGTAGCAAATGGTTCCTTCATAAATCATCATCCTTTCTTTGCAGGTTTCTTCTGTGGTTTCTTAGGTTCTGCCTCTTCCTGTGGTTCTTCAACAGATGGAGCTTCGTTTTCCTGTGGTTCTTCAACTGACTGTGGCTCAGAAGGCTCTAAAGCCTTCCAATCCACATCAGTCAGAATACAGGGAATATCAATCACAGAGCCGTTTTTAATATTTCTGTATTTCATAGTTATTAAGCATCAGCCTTTACAATCTTTTTGAATGAAGCAGCATCTAAGATTCCCCATCCAATATACGCTTCAGCTCTCAATACAATCTGGTTAGTTTTCTTTAAATCACCCTGTCCATCTGGATCACCGTATTCAATGATTTCCATTGGGATATTTTCTGCGAAGCCCCATTTAAATGCATTAGCAAAGTCTCCGACAATTGCTAAATCCTTGGATGTCTTGAATGATACAGTGTTGTTAATATCAGAAGGAACACTTGCGAATGTACCAGGGTTGCCGCCGAATCTGAATTCAGGATACTGAACTACACCGTTTACTTTGATTTTAGCTAAGTCGCTTCCAAATGATGGTGCCATTGCAATACCAGTAATTGCTCCATCAGAAGCAACAATTGTCTGAATTGCTGCATCGAGAGTATCATCTTCAGAACCGGCTGTTACTGTTACGGATCCAACTGCTGCCATATCGAAGTTCTTGCTGGCAATAGCCTCACACGCATCACCTGTTGCAGGATTTACACCGTGCATTGCTGCAATATCCAAGGCTCTTGCCATCTTCTTTGCAAAACCGTCTGTGAAAGCCTGTAAATATGGAACCTGCTTTTCTTCAGACATGTTCACAAATTCGTCTGTCAGTCTGTGCTGATAGACAAACTTAACCGGTGCAATTGTTACTGGTTTAAATCCTGCATCACCTGCTGGCTTGACACCGCCTTCACCGACAATAGATGCTTCGCCATCCATTGTGAATACAAACTGTGATGTTTCTGAAAATGGAATAGGTTCCTGCTTTGAAAGCTTTGCCAATGTAGAATGACCAGCTACTTTATTGAAAATCTGTGGAATAAATTCCGCTGGAAATAAATTTGTAGTTTTTGTAATTGTTGCCATTTGTTATTCTCCTCTTAGGTTTTTCGCCATCTGTAAATAAATCTGTTTGGATGTATCACCTTTTTGATCTTCGTGATTTGCCAAAGGTGGTACCTGTCCTCGATTACCAATGAATTTAGATAATGTTTCTGCATCCTTGCGGATGTCTTCTTCTGTAGTTCCAGATAATCTAGAAGCCATCTCATAAGGGATTCCATTCTCATGTGCGATTCTCATTTTTACCGAGTTGGTCTCGTAAGCACTGATCTTGGCATCTTTTTCTGCAAGCTGTTTGTCATAGTCTGCGTACTTGCTCGCATTTTCTGTGATTGAAGTATTCAAGCCTTTGATCTTAGAGTCATATTCATCCTTAATCTTCTGAAGCTCTTCAGGTGATGTATAACCATCAAACTTCTTAGTAATAGTTGAGCGCTCACGCTCAAGTCTCTCTTTCAATGCTGCTTCGAATGCTTCCTGTGTCTCAATTGGTGTGAATGTCATGTTTAAGTCTCCTTTTCCTACTTTCCGTGTAGTGTACGTAATATCTAAAAAAGCAGCTGAGATAAGCTGCTTTAATAGTGAATAACCTGTTTTCGTCTTTCTTTAGCGGTCTTTGCCTGCCAGAAAGCGAAAACCATACTTTCCATAAGGCATATGTCTATGCCTTCCTTGATACTTTGATATCCATAACCGCCTTGACTGCCTATCAGTCTCTTCTGACAGTTGCTGACTGACTGAGCAAGTGACGGCTGTCCCATATGGACAACCAGGCCCTGATCTAGTGATGTTTTAAATACGTCATTGGCCGTAATTACTTCTGATGTCTTTGGAATAATGATATGTTTCAGCTTCATATCCTTCAGTTCTTCTTCAAGAGTCGCAGATCCATTGCCGTCAATGGTAATAGATGCAATATCTGCCTGCTTCAGAAAGCGCAGCATCCATTTATTGCCATTGAGTCTAGGCTGACAGTCTATAGACTCTACGAATACTTTTTCACTTGTGGTCTTACATGCGATAGACATTGCCACATTCTGCCCATCGATTCCAAATTTTATTCCAACATAGAGCTTTCCTTTCAGTTCTGGAAGAGAAGTGAGCTTGCATTCATTCCACTGCACTTCAGAAATGAAAGATTTCAGATTCTTCTTTGACCAGTATCCTAAACGTTGAATATTGAAATCAAGATCATCATCACCAATTTCATCTTTGATGATACGTTCTGTGAAAATCGTACCCAATGATGGATTGGTTTCATACCAAGCTTCTACATCGTGAACATCTGTCATCGAATCAACAGACCATTCCGCCCATCCAGTATTCTCTGTTTCACCAGAGAGTGCCTTATTCCTCATTTTCATAAATACGGTTCCACTAGACACCATTGTGGGTGGTGTTCCACAGAACAGTGTCTGAGGATTTTTTGAAGATGAAACAACATACTTTAATGTTGTCTCTTGATCATCTTGATATTCTTGTGCTTCATCAATGATCATCAAATCAAAGCCTTCACCAAGTCCACCTTTAGATGTTCTAGTTCTGAAACTTACTTTTCCATCGCTCGATGGAAATTCAATTGTTTCAAGTCCGTATTGCTTATGAGCAATATAATCATGCTTGTCTTTATAGCCTGCATCTTCCAATAGCTTCAGCAATCTATAGAAAGCACTAGATGATGTAGGGGTTCTATGAGCTGTGTGCAGCACTTGCTCACCTTCAATCAATCCGTACATTTCACGGATCGTAATGACTTCATTCTTACCATTACGTCTAGGTACAGAATATCCAAATTTTGTATGAACCCACAATCCTTCATCATTGTAGGATAGCATGTCATAGATCAGAAGCTTCTGCCAATCCTGTGCCTGTCTTCCAGTCTTTTCATAGATATCAATTGCTTCTTTCCCATATGTATTCTCATATGGTAGAACTACGGATTTTGTAGGAGTCTGGCGGCCTAATCTCTTAGGTTCTGCCATATATCCTCCTTATCCTGATGTTATTCTGTTGGGTGCTCTAATCTCTTTATTTATCATTTTGTATCTCCTATAATTTGATTATATTGAGGTAATAATTTATGAATTCTGTACCACTTCCTAAAGATGCAAGAACATTACTAACTGCTATTAAAAACGTACAAACTTCTTTAAGTTCATACGTTTATATAGACATATACAATCAGAGAGTTTATCCAATATCAGAAATAAATATTGAAGAAACTAGCAGAACTATTGGAAATGATATATTTTCTTCATATAAAGTTAAATCATGTGATTTCAAAGAAACTATGCAATATCTAATTGATAATAATCTTGTTTCTAAAACTAGAGTTCCTTATATTTATCAATTGAAATATATCGGAAAAGAAAACTCATATTTAAGGCTGCGTGATCTACTGTCAGCAATTATCACTCATATAATTTTTCCTTCTTTAGTTGCTTTTATCACTACATTAATCACGTTGTTTTTAGCCAAATAATTTCATTGTCGCAATTGCAATAACAGCTCCAATCAAAGCATGAACACATGATTTGATTATGTTTTTTATTTTCTCTTTTTGAAAATAGTCCATTGTATTTCTCCAAAATAAAAGCAACCTGTACGGTTGCTGATTCTATATAAACGGTGTGATATCTTTGATGTCTTTCAGAAACTGTTTTGCTTTTTCAACCAATGAATTTTCGCAAAGATAATCAATGCCTTTTGGTGTAATTTGACAATTAGGAAACTGTTCTTTCAAATAATAGCCATTGCCTACGGTAATATTTGACAATCCAGTAATATATCCATCCTTTGATAGATTCTCAAAGATGTATACCCAATAGGTTCTGTTTATCTGAAATAAGTCACCATCATACATAAGCATTTCTGCCTCAATTGATTCACCTTTTTTCAGTTGTACATAAAGATATGCCAGTATTTTGTAAACAATCACATAGTAGTCATCTTTTGACATTATTGAACTCCTACAAAACCTAAATAAATAGATCCCAAATAGGCTTAGCTTCAATTAGTGTTTCACAAATCTTTCTAATCTTTGAATTATCTTGAAGATAATCAATTCCATCGGGTGTTATTTTCAGACTTTGATAATCAATCATCACAATATCACCACCCCAAGTCTTTACACATGTGCCTTTAACCAAGCCCTGTTCAATCATCATTGATACGGTTTCCATCAATTGTTCTTCTTTTACTGGAAAATCTTTTGTTAATGGTGAAATATAATCTTCCTCAACATCTTTTTGTTTGTACTTTTTATATAAATAAACAAGTATTTTAGCAACTAATGTATAATAATCATCTTTTGCCATTTATTATTGTCCCATCTCCGATGCTAATTTTCTGGCTTTTTCTAAGGCTTCAACCGCTTCTTTGGGAGCATCTTCTCGTAAATGACATTGTTCAAGGTATGGGCCATATATTTTTTCTAAATCCGCTAATTCTTTAGGTAATTCTTTAAATATCATTTAACTATCTCCTTTCAACGCTTCATATTCAGCTTCAACTTCATCAAACAATTTGTATATATACATTTTTTTGGCATAATCACTGATTTCTGAAACATTTGATTCATTAATTCCTAATTTATCATTTTTTATTTTTGCTTTTGAACGAATGTTTTTTAAATAAGCTTTATAGTTTTCTCCATCAGTAATAATTCCACCATTCAGCCTGTAATTATCCGCCTGGAAGCAATGCCACATTTCGTGTCTTTGAGTATATTCAGCAACATTTGGGGGATAAACAACAACATTTGGTATTGCCAAATAAACTCCAAGAACATTATAGTTTAATTCTTCGTTTGTAACAATTAGAATGTCTGGTTTCTGCCTTATTCCGTATTTTTTAATTAATTCATTATTATATTTTCTTATTTTATGTAATGCCTTAGGTTTGATAATTGCACGATCCGATATATATACTTCTTCATAAGTTTTTACTTTTCTTGATTTTATCACTCTATTTATGTTTACTGTTTTTATTTCAATGTCTCTTTTTTCAGCTCTCACTATTTTTTTGTAAGGTTGGGAAAGTTCCTCATTTAATTTCCAACTTTTCACCCCACCTTTACTTGTCTGATAGCTTTTTTCACCATTGTTGTTATATTCAATAATGCAGTGACAACCTTCGTGACGTTGAAACATTCCATTCTTGAATGCTTCATCATATGGAACATTTGACTTTGCTCTTTCAAGGCACCATGCGCAGGATCTTTTATCTGACAATCCTACTCCATCGTATGTTCGTGATACTGTTACTTTGTATCCTGCTTTTGCTTGTGTTTTAGCATTGTACTGCTGATATGTATCTACATGCTTGTTTGCAGATAGCTCTGCTTTGCTTTTGTACTTTTCTATATCAGCTTTGTAGTCATCAGACGATGAAACGCTCTGATCAAGCAATTGATTATACTTGATCATCTTGACTGGCTTCATACCAAGTCCACTACCTTTATTCAGTGAACTCTGAAGATCATACAGGTACTTGTCTACATGGTTGAAATAGTTCTTACAGTACTGACTGTTCTTGAGCATTTCGAGTACTTTCTGAGAATCTTTGGGATAAACCTCTGAAGCACTTTCAACAAGCAGTTTGCTGAGCAATGAAGAATACTCAAGTGCTTCTGCATATGTAGCTATTCCGCTACCAACTGCTTTCATCAGCTTCTGCACTTCAGAGCTTTTCTGAACATGTTCAAGAAATAGATTCCAGGCTTTCTTTACTTCATCATTCATCACTGTCGATTCCTGTCAGATCTCGCAGATTTTCAGCGTTGAAGTAGCCTGGAACAGCACTGTTCACCTTGACTGCAGCATCGCCGATCATTCCGATAGCATTTGCATCCGGCTCAAATACAGGTTCCCAGATTGGCTTTGTTTCATAAAGCACTTCACGGTTGTAATCAAAGTCATCTCTTAAACATGCAGCTAAATATCCTGCATTCAAGAAACCAATACCGAACTGTCTCTGTGCCTTTCTAGCAGTCAGTCTTAAATTCTCATGTGATGCTCTGATTGCATCTACACTTGCAGGGTTTGATTTAGAGAATCCTAGATCATCTAATGTCAGACCTACTTCTCCAGCAAACAAAGAAGCCTGCGTTTCAATTTCATCAATATATGGTGCAAGACTTGCCTGTTGGAACTGTCCCAAGTCTGGCTTGGTTCCATCTTCACTTGCACTGATATTCAGAAAAGAACTCATCCATGCTCTTGATGAATCGAATTCCATATCTGGATCACTTCCAGCAATGTATTTCTGCACAAACGCATTTGTTTCAGAACAGATAGCCATGTTAAGAAGAGTATCCGTAACATTATTCTGATACTTCATGCATGCTCTGCTGATTCTTGAATGGCCGAATGGACGCTTTGCATCAGGTCTGTACACAATTGGAACAAGCAGTGGATAAGAACAGACATTTTCAATTCGGTATGGTTCCTGTCCTTTGATATAGAAATCTGTATATCCTTTGCCAAAATAAGCCTCAGAAATAATCTGATCATTCTCATCACGGTCAAGAACTGCATATCCTTCTTCGAGCATTCCTGTGATTTCATCCATGATGCCTGTAGCATTGTAACCGTCAATGACCTGCATTCGAGGATAACCGTTTTTATCCATTGAGATGTAAATGAAGTCACAGCTTGTTATCAATGCTCCAAGGATGGCGCTGTCTGCAAGCACATCAAAGTTATTCATCTGATAGATGGAAGTCAGATCAAGATTGTCATTCTTGAATCCTCTGAACTGCAATCTGTCAGCCAGACTGTCTACTGCCTTTGTACACCATCCAAGCTTGATTGAGAATTTATTTTTGAGCTGATCAGGAACCATCAGGTTTCTTGGGGTATGACATTCCTTCATTTCGTAGTATCTGTAGCGAGTCTGAACTCTATACTGTTTTGTTGCGAGTTTGCGTTTTAAATATCCAATTCCATGTGCCATTTAGCACCTCCTTGTATAAAAAAAGCACTCTGATTTCAGAATGCTCAGCGTTTCCGCGAGAAATATTCGCAGTGCGGGCGGGT
>NFYZ01003206.1_pt1 | contig 21780 bp, 4 predicted proteins | sample 1092561 | NCBI WGS metagenome assembly NFYZ01 (sample SAMN03609887, study PRJNA323583) | gut metagenome | isolation source: feces | host: Rattus norvegicus | place: Malaysia | collected 2013 | reverse complement strand
ATCTTCAACAATCAAATTTAATAGAATTAAATACAGCTTCTAGTGATAGCGATTCAGTAATTCCTATTGTAAATACTTTAAGATCTTATGATTCGATTATAGATATTATAGATAATACTAATTATGAATTTGTTAAAACTCTTAATTCTATAATATGGTCTGGAATAAAAGTAAATAAAGAATTTAGAAATATTAATGAACTTAATGAAGCTACATATAATATGGTAGAAGAAGTCGATTATTCTACTCCATGTAAAGCCTTAAGAGTTTATTCTGATACTTGTCTAAGTCCTTTATGCGATTGTTCAAATAGATCTAATAATAAATCTATTTCTGCTACTGATTATTATAAATATCCTTTCTTTAATCAAGGACTTTGGACATTTAATTATTTTAGAAATATTCTTAATTCTAAAGGAAATATTTATAATTATTCAGGAGATAATAATAGTCTAATAGAAGGTAAATATATTGTTGTTAGATTTATATTCGATAGTGATTTTAAACTTGAAACTATACATTTTAATTATAATAGAAAATGAAAGAACGAAATAGACTCAAATGTGGTGGTAAGAAAAGGCGTAAAGCTATTTGGGGAGAGGCTATTGTAGCAGGTGCTACTTTAGCCGCTGCTGGTATTAATTCTGCTGCTACAGCTGCTGCCGCAAAAGAGAACTCTAAAGCTATGATAGATAATGCTAAAACACAGGCTGAAACTATAGCTGAACAAACTAGAAATAATGATAATCTTCATAAAGAAACTTTAGCATTTAATCGTGAACAAAATGAAGAGAATCGTCAAGTTATGAAAGATATTCAAGCTTCATTACAAATGCAAGCAGGTCAAGCTAATCTTAATGATAGACTTGAAGCTAATAAAATGCAATTAAAATATGGTGGTAATCCTACTAATAGATTTAGTATAGCTCCAGCATTACAATTTAAAGTAACAGATGGTGGGGGAGTTATTCCGCATCTTACTACTTCTGATGGTTATGGACTTTATGAAATTTATGGAAATGATCATAATCATTATCATAAAACTAAAAATGGTAAATCTAAAACTGGAGTTGGAATAAAGTTTAACGATGGTTCTGTAGTAGAAGGAGAAGGTAATCAAAATAGCAATCAAGGAGAATTATTTTATATTACTCCTGATGAAGCTAAATTTATTTCTAAACATAGTATAAGAGGATTTAATCCTGCTAAAGCTGTAATGCATGGAGTTCATCCTGATCAAGCTTTTGCTATTCAAGAAGTTCTTAAAAATGTTAATGGAATAAAAGATGATGGTAGTTCTAGTAAACGCAAAACTAGATATACTAGATCGTCTAGTTCCCCCGTAGAAAGGAATAGATATACTCAATCAGCTAAATATGGTACTCGCATACAACTTAAATGTGGTGGTAGAAAGAAAGCTGGAATAGGTACTTATACTGGTGCTATCTTTAATGCTACTGGTAATTTAGGTGGAGCTGCTATAAGTACTATCGGAAATATGTATGCTGGTAGAAAAATGGCAGATGCTTATAATCAGGCTGGAGCTATTCTTTCTGATGCTTATTCTAAAATGCACGGTATAGATCTTAACGATATTAAACGTGATGATTATGCTGCTCCAAAAACTTTAGCTGTTATTCGTGATCCTAATGTTAATATAAATCCTCAACTTGAAAGAATTAATAGAGATGCTGCTGCTGAACGTAGAGAAATAAATAGAAGTACTCTTAGTTCTGCTGTTAGAAATACAAGACTTGTTTCTAGTAATGATAGAAAATTCCAACGTATGTCTGAGCAATACGCTAATGCTCAAAATATTGAAGAACAAATAAAACAAGCTAATGCTAATGCTATTACAGAAGTAGCTAAAGCTAATGCTGATAGAGAAGTTCAAGCTCGTAAAAATTGGGCAGATCAAAGACTTTCTGTTCTTCAATATAATAATAGTATTGAAAATGCTAAGATTGCTGGTATGGCTCAATCTCGTGCTGATGCTTTAGCTCAATCTAATCTTGCTATGGCTCAAGCAGCTCAAACTAGTGGTGCAGCTTTCGGTAATGCTCTTACTAGTGCTGCTCAAGGATTTGGTACAGCTTCTGATAATGCTCTTAAAACTAGAAAAGAAGATATATACTCTTATGCAGGTTTATCTACTCCTGAACAAAAAGCTTTAGTAATGACTGGTAAAACTCCTGAAGAAGCAACACATTACTACAATCAACAAATGAATAATTATAAAAATTCAAGTATTGCTGCCAATAAAAAAGCAGCTTTAGATGAAATAAAAGAACTTATTAAATTATATCCTAATTTAAATTTTAGTTTGCCTTATTATACAGGTAAAGGATTTACTATTAATAGTCCTTTTATAAGTAATCGTGATAGTATAAGAATGCCTAATGCTTTGTTTTAATATAATATTATGGAAATACCTAGTTTGACACTTAAAACTGCTCCTTTTCAATTTGCTGAATTTAAGCCTCTAGCATATCAACAAGAAGTAGCAGATAAAAATATACTTAGACAATCTCTAAATCAAATTGAAATTAGAAGAAGAGAAGCTAATGCAATGGCTGAAGATATTGCTACTAAAAAAGATGCAGCAAGAGCTTTACTCGATCCTTCTGAATTTGCTAATTTTGATAAAGAATTTGAAGAAGTATCTGATCGTATTAACGATATGATTGCTTTAGGTGATACAGGTACTGCTATACAACTTGCTAATACTATCGGTAGAGATATGGCTCATGATGTTAAATGGCAGAATAAAGCAAGAGTTAAAGCTGAAAGAGACAAATGGCTTAATGAAGCTAAAAATAGTGGATATTCAGCTTTAACTCTTAGAAGAATGGAAGCTGAAAATCCTTATTATGATGATGGTACTGGAGATTTTAAGCATAAAGAATATGAAAAAGATATTCCTCTTCCTGATATAATGCGTGTAGTTATAAGTAATACTAAAGTTCATCAAAGTGGTAGTAGCAGCGAAGTCCGTAATACTTCTTATGGTTTTAATAAAAATGGTAAAACAGTTAGTTCTCCTATAGGACAAGGTAATAAAATTGACGATAACATAGATTTATTATATAAAACTAGTACTAGTCGAGGAGGAGGAATCAATATTACTGAATTAAAAGAACAAGATATTATAGACACATTTAAAGAATTATCTCGTTCAAAAGAATTTGCTGGTTCTCTTAGACAAACATTTGATAATCTTCAATGGCTTTATAAAGAAGCTGATAAAGTTCTTAATGATCCTAATTCTACTCCTGATCAAATAAAAAAAGCTATTATGGATAAAGAACAAGCTATGGATGGCCTTAGAGATAATAATGGATTTATAATAAATGGAGATGCTTGGAATGAAGATGTTTATGATCAATGGATTGATATGACTGCTAAACATTATGCAAGTCTTGCTGCTTATAAACACGTAAGTACAAGTTCTTCAAAAAGTAACGATATTGATTATAATGTAGCTTCTGCTAGTTCTAAAGCAGCAGCTAGAGGAGATGAAATGGATGCTAGTATACTTCCTGGTAATACTCAAGCTGGAAGTTATGAAGTTAAATTAGTTAGCACTCTTCTTGGAGCTATAAATGGAGAAAATAAACCTAGTGATGCTGCTAGAAATATGACAAGTAATGGTACAAAATAAATTAGATAATATATTATGGAATATAATTATAGTGAACTTGCTAAATATTATAATACTAGAAATTATCAAGGTGGTATAGATTATCTTAATCAATTTAATTTTGAAGGACAAAATGCTATAATAGCTCGCAATGAGATTAATAATCTCAAGCGAGCTAAAGCTATTGAAGATAGTATGTCTAAAAAATTAATGGGAGAAGATAAAGAAGCATATAATTTTATGCAAGGTATAGCATCAGGATATATAGATAGAGATAGAGATGGTAGTAAAAATAATAAAGATAGATATTCTGATGGTACTCCAATTAAAACTACAAATAAATATGGAAATGAATATTTGAATTATATGAATAATCTTAAAGCAGAAGATGGCAGCTCTGTTAGTCATATATCTGTTTTAGTAGATGATAAAGATGCTTTAACTCGAATACAGAAAGAACTTAATTTAGATAAGTTTCAAGGTAACGATCTAGGCATAAAATTAGCTGCTGCTTCTGATGGTAAATATAGGCTTATAATGGACAAAAGTAATACTAATATTTATAAGCTTATGAATGCTGTTAAAAATCTTCAAAATGCTGATGAAAATTTAGCAGTTGGAGCATTAAGTACAGCATTTGGAGCTTTAGGAGGAGCCATAGGTAGTTTTGGAAGTTTTGGAATAGGTACAGTTCCAGCAACCATGCTAGGTGTTGCAACAGGTGCTTTAATAGGAGAAGGAGTAGATGCTATATTTAATGACTATCATATAGAAGGTGTTGCTAATGGTAAATATCAAAAAATTGATACAAAAAGTTTAGTTAAAGCTGTAGATATAGTAAATGATGCTGAAAAAAGATACAATAATATTCAAAATACTTATATAAATAATACTGATACTTTAGCTGAATTAAGTGTTAGCGGATATATGAGTGCCGGACATGCAGAAGCTGGAAAAAGATTGGCTGAAAGAAGACTGTCTATAGATGATTATAATAAAGTTACAAAAATGTGGGAAGATTATCTTCCTAATCTTATAAGTCATGCTTCTTTTGCTAATAAACCTGTATATGTTTTTGGAGATAAAGATGATTCTACTAAAAATGGTAAACTTGAACAGGGTATAATGCTTGAACAAGTTAAGAATACAGAAGCAGAAGATGTTAAAACTGAAATACTTAATGCTTTTGATGAAAAACGAGTTACTTATGCTATGGCTACAATGGATGGCCAAATAGGTACTATGTTTACTATTAAACCAGATGAAGATACTAAAAATAATATATCTGATAAATTTGGTAATAGACGAATGCACATATTTGTTCAAGGTCTTTATGAAGGCCCTGCTGAAGAATATTATGAAAAAGATACTAAAACTAAAGCTGTTAGAACTAATGCTGATATGCGAAAATATAACTATGGTCTTGAACTATCTAATGGTGAAACTGTAGGATATGAAGATGGTATTCCTTATAAACAATTATATAATAGACAAACTAAACAACTTGAACGTATTCATATTTCAGAAGAAGAAGCAATTTCTTCTTTAAATGAATCTGCTGTTATAGATCAAACTGTTGATTATATAACTAAAAATTTTAATTCTACTACAGGAAAAGTAGATACTGAAGGACAATATGATGAAATTCAATCTTATAGTATAGATGAACTTCTTCGTAGTTTAAGTAAAGATACAATAGATAATCTTTATCCAAAAGGACAATATAATAATAAAGAAAGAAGTATTAAAAAAGCTCTTATATATCAATATTTTTATAAAAATCTTCCTGATTATATTAAATCTTACGCATAATTACAACTATGAATATTGCTGAACTTATTAATAATAAAAATAAAAATAAAAATACTGATAGTGCTGCTGGAGATTTTATGTATTCAGCTGTTACTAGAGGTCAACAAGATATTCTTAAAATAAAAGATGTTGACAAATATGTTAATAAAGGTATAACTCCTGTTGCTGGTGAAAATCTTGATGAATATCTTCCTGAAACTCAAAGTTCTCTTACTAAAATCGGAAATGGTCTTGTTCAGACTGTTTCCGAATTAACTTTAGGTACAGTTAAAGGTATGTCCGATATGGTTGATCTAATTGGAAATGCTATTATGAAAAATAATGGAGATTATTCTAATCCTGTCAGTCAACTTATGGAAAATTGGCAAGAAGCTATTAAAGAAAAAGCTCCAGTTTATGTGGATCCTAATCTTAATGTTGCAAATGGAGGTCTTACTGATTGGGGTTGGATTGCTTCTAATATGCCTAGTATAATGTCTTCTCTTACTCTTCTTATTCCTGGTATGGCTCTTACTAAAGGAATAGGAGCAGTAGCTAAAGCTTTTAATGTAGCAGGATATACTAAGAAAGCTATAGCTGTAGTTACTAAAGCTCAAAAAGCTATCGATGAAGGTAGACAACTTAGTAAATTTCAAGCATTTGCTAATGGAGATAAACTTGCTAAAACTACGAATCTTTTACTAGAAAATATAGCTACTGCTACTGTTAGTAGAAGTATAGAAAACTATCAAGAAGGTCGTCAAGTTTATAATGATATGTATGTTCAAGCAAGTGAACATTTTCAAGATGATAAAAATTTCAATGATTTTGTTATTAGAAATAAAGATGAACTTAAAGAAAAAGGAGTAGATATAAATAGTAGAGATGAAGTTGCTAAATATGTAGCTAATAAATCAGCTGATGAAACATTTAAACTTGATTATCTTAATACAGCTTTCGATGTTATTCAGCTTTATGCTCTTAAAAATGCTTGGAAAACTATCCGAAATGCTCCTAATACAAGTCGTAAAATATTTAAAGCTAATGAACAAGCAGCTAAAGAAATAGGTAGAACTCCTGAAGAAATTGCTAAACTTAATGAAGGTTTTGGTAAACTAGCTAAAATTAAAGAGTCTACTTTAAATAAAATAACTGGTTCTGCTAAAATTATTGGAGCAGAGCTTTCTGAAGGTGTAGAAGAAGCTGTTAACTATATTGCTCAACAAGAAGGTATGACATTTGGTAATATACTTCTTACAGGGGAGGGAGTTTATAGTGATTTTTGGGATAGAGTTACTAACGGTTTCGATGGTCGTCTTAATAGCTATATAAATAATCCTCAACTTTGGGATTCTGCTTTTTGGGGAGTTGTAGGTGGAGTTGTTTTTCAAAGAGGAGGTAGTATGGCTAAAAGAGCCTATAGTACTTTTATGGAAAAAGCTGCTGATAAAGAAACTACTGAAGTTAGTAAAGAAAAGAAACCTTGGTATTATATTTCTGAACTTCCTGAAGTTAAACGTAGAATAGAAGATATTCGTTATAGAAATGCTCAATATAATACATATCTTGATAATCTTAAAAAGATAGATAAAGGTATTGATATATTTCAACCTGAAGCTCTTCAACAAGAAGGAGTTATTACTTCTGATGCTGTCAAAGAAGCTGCTAGAACTAGAGCATATAATGATTATGTTAGAAATATAACAATGTCTGCCATTAATAATGGTAACTATGATCTTCTTAAAGCTTATCTTCAAGACGATAATGTTCGTCAAGGAATGATTGAATCTGGTCTTTTTAATGAAGAAGGAAAAAGTGCTGCTAAAATAGAAACTGAATCTAAAGAATTTATAGAAAATACTATAAATAAAATGGATGAAGTTGCTAATAGATATGAACGAGAACTTGTTGCTATTAATAATCTTACTTTAAGTAAGAAATTTAAAGGTAGAGTTCCTTCTGAAATTATATCTATAATAGCTAGTGATAACCTTATTTATCAAGATGCTATAGCTCAACAAAATGATGCTATTGCAAGACTTAATACTCAAATAGCTGAAATAAAAGCTCAAATAATTATAGATCCTGAGAAATCCCAATTAGATAATACTGTTGATTATGAAAATGCTATGAGAATTAACATAGCAGGTCAACAACTTGGTTATCTTAGAAATCAAAGAAAAAAGATTTCTCAACAACCTGATTCTATAGGTAAACGTATAGCTTTGGCTAATATAGATAAACAAATTGATGGTATAGAAAAAGATCTCAATGATGTTGAACTTTATTATGCTACTGGATTATCTCTTAGACAAAAAGAAAATGAAAATGGAGAAGTAAATTTTGTTACAACTGATGAATTTATAGAATTTTATCATAGTATAATTTTAGCTAGTCCTACTGCTCAACAAAATGGTAAAACTAAATTTGAAAAAATAGATGCAGAACTTCTTAAACTTCCTATAAGAGCTTTAACTCCTCTCAATGAAACCAGTTTACAAGAATATAGACTCAAAGAACAAGATACAGAATCTTTTATAAAAGATATTCAAGATAATTATCCTCAATTATCTGAAGCCTATGAAGCTAAAATTCTTGCTGAATATCAAAAGAATCAATATGCTGCTAATGTAGCTAAAGATGTTGATAGTGTTGCTAAAGCTGTAGGAGAAATAAATAATACTCTTAAAGGCGCTAGAAATACTGTTATTCGTAATAAAGAAAAAATAATAAATGGTATTTATAAAGAACATGGTCAAATTATAAGAGATATAGTTAAGGCTGAATATTCAGGTGATACTAAATCTCTTAAATCTCTTTATGGCCAATTAGATTCTAAAACAGTAACTACTCTTAAAGATGTATTTAAAGTTTTTGATTTTACAAAAACTTATAATCAAGATATTGCGCTAGATATTGAAAAAGGTTTTGATCTTATGGATAAAGTTGAGGCTGCTCAAAGAAAGAAACAAGAGGAAAACGGTGAGGTAGAAAATACCACAAATCAGCAAGCCAATACATCCACTCAAAATCAGCAGCCTACCAATCCTATATCTCAGCCGGAAAATGCAAGCACAGAGCAGCAGACGACTTCACAGAACCAACCAGCACAACCAACTGCACCCCAGCAATCAGCACAACCAGCACCTCAAAATGCCCCTGCTCCTACTCAGCCAAATGCTTCTTCTACTCCTACTCAAACTCCTCAAACTCAACCTCAACAACAAATTAGAGGTAATTTAGGAATACAATCAGTAACTATACAATTACGAAATGGTAATAATAGTAGAAGTTATAGTTCAGGATTTGAATTAAATAGAAATGATAATGGAATTATAGAAATAGTAGATGAACAATTAGGAAATTTAAATAATAAAGATGTATTTGATTCTGAAGGTATAGATTTGACTAGACCTCATATTGTGGAAAAACGGCCTATTGTTGAATTAAAAGATGGAAAATATAATCTTATTGAAAAAGGTAAAATAATTAATACTGATACTCTTGAATATCAACAAAGACAAGCGCAACAACAAGCTAGTCAATCACAACAAAACCCTTCTACGGGGGTTCGCGGTAATCAAGCTGCTAGTCAAAGTGTTGAAGGTGGTCAAAGAGCTGATGTTCCTTTAACTCAAGATTATGATACACCTACAGATAATGATTCTAATCCAGATCTTGAAGAAGATTTAGCTTCTCAAATTCATCAAGAAGCAGATGCAGAAGATAAACTTAGATCTTTTATAGCACCTATATTTTTAAATAACAAAAATGCAGATATTGACACTTTGTTTGATATGGCTGTAACACATTTTGTAAAACAAGGTGCTGATAAATCTTTTTATGAAAGTAGAAGAAAAGCAGTTACAAGTTTATTTAAAAGACTTCAACAACCTAAAACAGATAAACTTAATTCTTCTACAGACGAACTTATAATTCAAACTACTAAATGGGTTAAAGATGTAACTGGTGCTGTTAGTTTAGATTATGCAGCTGCTGCTGATAGAATGATTGATGCTTATTGTTCTGAATTTGGTATTCCTGAAGTAGATGGTAAAAGATATATTAATTTTGAAGATCTTCTTAGATATTTAGATAGTTTTTCTAAAAATTATTTTACTTCTTCTATTCTATATTCTTCTCTTAATGAATATCTTAAAACAGATGAAGCTAGAGCTAAATATGTTAGAACTGATGAACTTGGTGATAATATAGATCAGGCTAGAGCTAATATTAGAAAATCTGCTAAAAGCAGAACTCAAGAAATAATCGATGATAGTGCTCCTAGACGAATAAATCTTAATCCTGATGCTATATCAGATGAAGAAGGTTTAGCTGAAGAAATGGAAGCTGCTTTTCGTGATATTCAAAATGGTGATAAGCTTATTTATGAAACTAGAGATAATAAAGTAATTTTTAAAGATTCTAAAGGTAGAATTATTGGTTCTAATACTTTACCTGTTATAAATACAACTACAGGTGTTAGAACTATGATTGTTAATAATTTTATTTATGATTTAGATAAAACTAGTGATGGTACTATTAAAAGTAAACTTAAAGATTTAATAACTAAATGGTTTACAGATAATAGTAATGAAGTAGTTGATTTAAGAAATATTCTTCTTGCTCTTACTTATGATAAAACTTTTACTAAAGATCAAAGAAATTATTATAGAGCTAGATTTATCAATCATCCTCAAGTAGTACAAGCTATTAATGACGGTATTATTTCCGATATAGTTCAAGATGAAGAAGTAGGAACTTTTCAAGCAGATAGACTTATTTCTCATTTAGGTAATCTTTTTAAGTTTAGAAATACAGAAAATATCTTTAATGAAGAAAAGCTTATTGATATGCTTGAAGAATGGTTTGAAAAAGTATATGACAATTATAGTGCTGCTATTTATCTTTCTGAACATCCTGGATTAGAAATAGAAGCTAGTGGAATATCTGATGGAATAATTATTAAAAATGCTAAAGAAGTATCTAAAAAAGATACTCTTCCGGCAGATAAAGCTATAGCAGGAGGTATAAATCTTGAAGTAAATAAAGTAGCTGTAACTAATAAAAGACGTGAAACTATTGTTTCAGGTGATGTCCCTGTATATATGAGTTTTGAAACTGGTAGAACTCATGTTACAATTCCTAATAGAAATGGTACAAAAGAATATGTAAAAGCATTTCCTTCTACTTCTAAAGATAAATTTATATCTAAAGACGCTAAAGAAATTGTTAAAGAACTCAGAAAACATCTTAAAAAATTATTTGCTAATTATGCTAAGAATAAAAATCTAGAAAATTTTAATGCTCTTAAAGATTTTATTACAGCAGCTTTTGATTATAAAGATCACGCTTGTTTATTTTATGGTATTCATGGATTTGTAGATTATACTAATAAAAACAATGATGTTGTAGTTCTCACTAAAACAATTGGAAACAAAACTTATAAAATTCGAGTTAATTTTGGTGAAGATACTATAGATGTTTTTAGACCTGAATATCCAGTAGTTGCTATAGATAAAGGTAATTACAATAAAAAGAAAGTTCCTCTTAATGATAAAGCTATAACAGATACTCTTAAAATTATTCTTGATGAAATAGAATTTAATATTGCGAATGAACAATTAGTTAATAGTGATAATCATTCAGAAGATGCTAATATAAAAGGTATAGCCGATAAAAGAAATAATAAATTTACTATTAAAATTGGTAATAAAACTTGGCAATATGATTCATTTAATGAATATGTTTTAACTAATAATTTACTTTCTCTTAATACTCATCCTAATGAAGATGGTACAAGTAATTTTGAGAAAAATAAAATGAGTTCTCTTAATTATAATATTCTACCTGGGCAAATAGAACAAGAAAAAACTAGCACCCCTGTAGAAGAACATGATACAACTCAACTACCTGAACTTCCTCCTAGTTTATCTAAAGTTGATAGAGTTAAAGGAATTTTAGATGGTAGTATTCCAGTTGAACATAAAGGACTTGCTATTTATGAGGTTTTTGCTGAAGATAAAGGAATACTATCAAAAAATGATATTGATACCTTAAAATCACTTAAACGTTTGGGATTATTACCAGATAATATTATATTTGACGAATTATTTAATGGAGTTCAATTAGATGATAATAATAATCCTATTAAAGATAAAAATGGAAATGTTGTAATTAATAATAATAATGCTAAAAGTAATATTATTACAGGAGAAGTTACAATTGGTAATAAATGGATAACTTTATTCGATGATGAAACTAAAAGAAGTTATGCTATAAGAATATTAATTCACGAACAACTTCATCTTAAACTTCATAGTAATGGTAATGAAGGATATATTAAAAGTATCAGTGATATTTTTGACGAATTCCAACAATCTCTTACTAAAGAAAATGTTCTAAAATATCTTAAATATCTTAAAGCTAAAGATACTCTTCCAGAAGGAATAAAGGTAGATGAAGCAGGTGTTACTGCAATGCTTGATCATCTTAATAGTTTTAAATACGAACAATATGGTGAAGATACTGATAGAAGATTAGAAGAATTTCTTGTAGATTCTCTTATGAATGGGGATCTTGTAGAATATCTTAATACTGTAGAAGCTAAAGTTAAAGGTAAAGGTGGAAGACGTAATCTTTTTAGACAAATACTTGATTTTCTTAGTGATCTTTTTAGATGGGATGTTGTAAAAGGTAGTCTTCGTGAAAAAGAACTTTACGCTATTAGAAATATTGTAGAAAAAGATAAAGTAAATGCTAAACCTAAACAAACTAGAAAAGTTAAGAAGAAAGAACTTGCTATACAACCTTCTATTCCAGGTATATTTGAAGAAGATTCTTCTAATATACCAGTACAAAATGAAGAAAAGACTAAAGAAGAATCTCAAGATTCAACAGAAGTTCCGACAGAAGAAATAAAAGAAGATGAAGTTAAACTTCCTGAAAGTAGTGTAGCAGATAATGACACTCTTGATGATTCTATTTTAAATGATGATGGAGGCTTTAATTTTGATGATAATGAAATTATTAATCTTGAACAAGCAGATGAATTAGATGATACAAGAGATTCTTCAACTGACGAATTGATAGCTCCTTACACTCCTGAAATGCAATCTATAAAACAACAATCTATAGCTGATGGTAGTTATATGAAAGCATCTAATGGTAATCCTACTAATCTTAATGAAAGACAATGGTTACAAGTTAGAACTAAGGCTTTTAAAGATTGGTTTGGTGATTGGATTAATAATCCTTCTGAAGCTAGTAAAGTAGTTGATGAAAATGGTACTGAATTTATAGTATTTAATTCTAATCAAATTAAATCTGCTACTTCTAATACAGGAGAATTTTCTAGTGAAAATGATGATATTAGATATAGTTCTACAGATGAATTAGCTATATCTCAAGTAAAAGAAGATTGTCAAAAATTTCTAGATAATTTTGGAATAGATATTAATTCTACTTCTATTAGTGAAGTAACTGATAGATTTGATAAAGTAAATAGGCTTATAAATGCTACTACTGAAGAAGAAATAACTGATGGAGTTGGTGAAGCTGTTGCATTTATGATGCAATATAGTCGTCAGTTTAATGAATTATTAACTCTTAAAAATATAAACACACCTTTGCAATATAAAGGTGTTAGAAGAGCTAGTAAGAATAATTCAGAAATACATATAGAAAGTAAATTTACTGAAGAACAAAGACAAGATGGTATAAAAGAAATAGGAAAAGATATTGCAATAGAACTTAGAAGAAGATACAATATTAAAGAAAAAGAATCTTCTAATACAACTTCTATAATGCAAAAGATAAAAGAACTTATTAATAAATTTTTTGAATTATTTACACCAAATATTAAAAATCAATTTAGAGTTATAAATAATAATATTAGAAATATAGTAGATAATATAATATTAAATGATCCTACTGTAATAAATTCTAATAATATCAAACCTGGTACATTTGGTCGTGAAAGTGTTATTGTTGATTATGAAAAAGCTTTAAAAGAAAATCCCTATGAAGAAAACATTATATCTATTTTAAATAATTACGATATAACTTTAGCAGGTAGTGCTAGTATGGCTGTATTCGGTACAGTATATAGACCTTCAGAAAATCCCATGCACGATATTGATTTTAATGCTCAAGGTAAAACTTCAACAGAAATAGAAAACATTCTTGAAAAAGAATTTAAAAATGTTTATAATACTAATACTATAATGCAAGGAGAAGGTCATACTGAAACTTATCTTATTTTAGATAGACCTTTCAAAGTTCAACATACTAAAAATGACGGTACTTTTATATTAGATGCTAATACTGGAGAATATTTAGGTAAATATATTTATAGTAATCTTAAATTAGCAAATGGAGTTAAAGGTAAAATGCTTGATTTCTTTTTAGGTAATACAAGTCCTTATGGTACTAGAACTGCTACATTAAATGGTAAAGAATATAAATTTACTGATCCTAGAAATGCTATTTTAGCTAAAGTTACTTGGAGTAGACGTAAAGATATATTTGATTATAATAGATTTATTTCTAAAGAACAAAAAGAAAAATTAGATAAACAAAAGAAAGAAAGAACAAAAGAAATAGTAGATAGAATAAAACGTTCTAATATTATTTGGGCTAGTCCTACAATAGGTAAGACAACTTATATAAAAGACCATAAAAATGAAATAATAGAATGGGATGAAGAAGTTAATTCTAAACGAAATGCTTTTATAAAAGAACAAATAGATCCTAATAATATTATGACTAAAGATGAGTATAATATTGCTAAGTCAGAATATATGGCTAATATTAATGAACATCCAGAATATGTTGATTTTATTACTAAAGCGTGGAATAGTCTGAAAGAAAAAGCTAAAAGAGAAAATAAGAAAATATTTGCTTCTCCTCTTCCTCTTTTAAAACTATTTCCAAATGATTTTGATTTAATTATAAATTCTAATGAAAATGCTTTTTTTAAAAGAAATATTTCTAGAGGTGGTAAAGAATATTCTACAAGACGTTGGAAACAAGATATAAATAATGTTCTTACAAATTTAAATAAAGATAAAATTGTAACTACAGATTTATATTTTAGTGATTTGATGACTAATGCAAATAAAGATAATAATATTTATAATAGTTCTACAGAAGAACTTATTATTAATACTGCATCATCGTTTTTGGATGCACAATCCCAATTACCGATTGAATTAAGGTCGAATTTTGCTGATGCGGTCGCTTCTGCTGCAATTCAAAGTCAATGTAGATAAATAGTATTACTTCTAAAATAAATTAGCTTAAATCGAAACAAAAATAATTATAAAACTTAGATATTATGAGTTGTACTTTTAAAATTACAAAAAGTCAAATTACTACAGCTCTTAAAGATGCTTCTAGTAAATATAACGTTCCAATTAATGAATATATTAGTTTTATATATGGAGCAACAGACGAAAATTCAAATTTTACTTCTGAATTTGCAGAAAAACTTGCTAAACATTTAGGAGTACCTATTGACGAAGTTACAACTGAGCATTTTGATAAAGTTATTCAATTTATAACTGATGAATATAATAGAACTATTAAGAAAGATGTAAACTATTATACAGATAAAGAACTTAGTTATGTTTCTATTGCAAAATACGGTTATTCATCTGTTTCAGCTAGAGATTTTGCTAAACGTCATGCACTTTATTTAACTCTTAGAGCTAAACGTTTTATAGAAGATAAATATGGAAGTGTGGATAAGTATATGAATGCTAATAAAGAAAAAGATTCTAAACTTAATAAAGCTGAAACATATAGATCTTTACTTGGAAGCAAAATCGTAAATCTTGTTAGAAATAGAGCTATTGAAAGAGGAGTTGCTACTAAAGAAGAAATTAGTACTCTTATTTCAGCTAATAACACTCTTGCTATAGAAAAGCTATTTGATAAAAATAATATAGAAGATCAAAATGTTCTTGCTCTTTATAAAGAATTTATAACTAATCCTGAAGAATTTGCTGCTGAAATATTTAAGGAAGATAGTCTTCTTAATAAAATAATATATGAAGATAAACAACTTAAAGAATTAGAAGATTCAGAAGATATTGAGAATCAAAATGACGATGACGATTCCAATGTAGCAAATAAAGAAGAAGATGCTCCCGATAATTATATAAAAAATCTTACTGATAAAATGGGAGATACTGGACATTATATGTCCAATATTGATAATGACATTAGATTATTCTTTTCTAGTATTCCTAAACTTACTAGTACAGAGCCTATAAGTATTGACGAAAATGGAGTTAAAACTTATCAATATGATAAGAACAATCCATTGGGAGTCAAAGATACTATGGATAGTACTCAATGCATTAATACTATTTTAGCTCATTCTCGAGCTTTTGATGCTCTCAGTCTTGCTCAAGAAATAGCTTCTATAGCTAAAAACATTAAAGGTATGGAAGGTCTTATTCAAGTAGTAGACGAAATGGTTTCTAATAAAGACTTTGCATATAAGATGTGGACTAATTTTAGTAAAACTATTATTACTAAAACTGAAACTAGTAATGTTAATAATGGTTTTAGAGCTAGGCAAAGTAATACTTCTGTAAATAGAGAGACTGTTCTTAAATTTGAGTTTATGAACTCATTTGAGCATAGTGCTATAGCAGTTAACGATAAAAGAATTGCAAATATCGTTACTAGAATGGTTGCTATACAAAAAGATATAACATCTGCTCAAAATGCTTTAAAAGAAGTTAGAAGACAAGCTATTAAAGATAAATATAATGCTGAAATAGATAGACTTAGTAATGAGCTTACATCTATTGTTTACGAAGGTTTTAAGTTGTATTTTAATACAATTCAAAAACCTGCTATAACATTGATGATTGAACGTAGTAAAGATAAAATTCTTACTATTAAAAAACTTATTGATACTTTTAATACTATAACAGCTTATTCTCAAAATGCTAAAAATAACTTTGCTACAATTGAAAATGAAAAATATGAGCTTAATCAGAAAAGAGCTGCTATTAAGAAAAAACTTGATCAACTTGAAAATACTCTAATGGAACTTTATCAAGTTCCTGATGGTAATACTTCTATTTATAAAGTTAAAGAAGAAATTAAAACTACTAAACAAGAACTTGAAAGTGTTCAAAATGAATTAAATGCAGTTTATGAAAAACCATTTATTTCTGATAATTTCAGAAAAGATATTGCTCCTTTTACTAAAGAAATAGTTAAATATTCTCTTGTTAAAACAGACCTTAATTCTCGTAATGTTCATGGTAATCTCTCATCTGATTTGATAAATAATAGTATGATTACTAATATTCTCAAAACATTACAAGATGATGTTGCTCTAGAGAATTTCGGTAAATATAGATTTCATAGTAAACAATATGACTTTAGTCCTATTATGCTCGAATCTAGAGATGCTAATGGTGGTATTATAAATTATGGACTATTTAAAATAGATGAAAATACAGGACAACGTATTCCTACTCCTTATGCTAAGAGATTAATTAAACAATCTCTTTATTCAGGTATAGCAGATGTACAAACGCATGATGGTGTTCTATATTCTAAAATGAGTGAGCCAGATTATATTACTAGTGCTATAATTAATTTCTTTAGAAATGAAAGAGTATATGAGGAAGAAGATGCTAATGATGGAGGCCCAGCTAGTTTTGCTAATTACTTTATGCGTATTCCTTCAGATGCTCCTAAAAACTTTATGATTAGAGCACCTCGTTATTCTATTAGAGCAACTGCTAGTTCTGCTGGTTTATACAAGAATAAAGTTCTTAATACAAGTCATCCTATTTATCAACAGCTTAGAAGAGCATTTATACAAGAAGTTCAAGATGCTATGAATGCTATTCAAATTGTTTTTAATCCAGTAGATGGGTTAATTAATCCTTCTGATAGAACTATTGAAGCTGGAGCTGAACCTACTAGACTTAGAAAATTAGCTGCTAATTATCATTATAAAGATGATAATCTTTTTAAAAAAGATAAGAATGGTGAATTACAATTAACAGGTAATGTTTTTAGTAGTGATAGATTTACTCTTGTAAAAATAGAAAAAGGTAAAGATGGTAAAGATAAAGCAGTTCTAGTTAATTATGGTAAAGCTATACTCGATGAAGCATTTGATTTCTTCTACGGGGGTGCTAATAGTGTGAAAGTTCGTCAAGTTGAGAATGGTGTTGAACTTATTTTAGATGAAAATGGAAGATTATCTGAAGCACAAGAAGCTGCTATAGAAAAACATCTTAGTGAATTTATTAAAGATTATGCAGAGCAATGTTATAATAGAGCTATGGAATATAGTCATCTTTTTGGTGAAAATAATTTTACTAAAGAAGATATTACAGAATTTGCTCTAAATTATCATCTTGCTTATATTTATTGTGATGACTTATTTGAAGGCAGTACTAAATTTTATAAAAATCCTCAAGATGCTCTTAAACGATTTAAAGAAGTTCAAGGTTCTGGAGTTAGTCTTGGACTTCTTAATTATAGAGAAGCTTTAGACGCTGCTAGAACCCCTGTAGAAGGGAGTAAACTAAATGATACTACTTTTACTAAGAAAACTCGTGATGCTGATGGTAATATTAAAGAAGAAGCTATCAAAATTACTCAATATAATAGATTTAGAGCAGTTACTATAAAGAATACTATAAGAACTGGTGATAGTATTGGTACTTTTAAACTTGGTAAAAAAGGTAAGCCTGCTAGATTTAAACAAAATGAAAAAGGTGAATTAGTAGAAGATAAAAAAGGTAATTATATATTTGAATCAATTGGTAGATTATCTCAACATCTTATAGATACTCTTAAAGATGAAGGTATGAGTGAAACTAATGCCGTTAATCATGCTGCTAGTATTATGGCTGGATATTATGGTACAACAGTTAATGACGCTCAGTCATATATAACATTTGAAGAGTGGGTAAGACGTATTGCTGCTAAAGGAAAACTTGATGAATATAAACCTCTTATAGATGCAGTTCTTGATGAAACTAAACCTTTAGATGCTAAAACTATTGGTAAATTTATTCAAGTTCAAAAGAATTTTTATTATGACCAATATTATGATGCTAATCTTAATGTAGTTCGTTCTCGTCAAATTAAAAATGCTGAATTTGTTTTAGTTCCTAGACTTATTAAAGGAACTCAACTTGCTGAAGTTTATAAAATGATGGAAGCTGCTGATATTCAGCAACTTAATACTGAAGAAACTTATAAAGTTGGTAAATCTAATGTTCTTACTATTTGGGATAATAATGGTAAAATAACAGAAGAAGCTAAAACTGATTTTGCTACTAATGCTCCCGGTGTAGCTGAATTATTTAATTATAATTATCTTTACGTTCAGCAAGAAACTCCTAGTCATCTTGATGCTAAAAATAAAGCTGGTATTCAGTTTATGAAGAAGATTATTGATAATATTGATCCTCTTCTTCCTAATGGAGAGCCTAATCCTCTTTACGAATATAAAGAAAAATTCCAACGTCTTTATGTTGAAAATATTATTAGTAGCGCAGAAGATTTTGTTGATGAATTAGGTATCGCTATTGATAAAAATGGTAATTTCTTAATAGATAAAGATCATCCCTTTGATGTAAATGAACTTTATGATCTTCTTAAAAATGAAATGGCTCGTCAAGGTCTTGATAGTAATAGTGTTCAATATGTTACTAAGAATAAAGATGGTATATTTAATATGCCTATTTATCTTGGTAATTTTGTTAAGAAATTTGAAAGTATTGTTCAAGGTCTTATAAATAATAGAATTACTCGTCAAACTCTTCCTGGTTTTCATGCTGCTCAGATTACTAATATAGGATTTTCACCTCTTAGTGATGAAGTTAATAAACGTAGTTATAGTAAAGAACTTGCTTATCATCCTGATGAATATGGTATAAAAGATGAAAATGGAAAAGTAATTGAAAGAATTAGTAAAAGAAGATATGATAAAATAAAAGATCCTAAAGAAAAAGAAAAATATGTTAATTTAGGTGCTTCTTCTTATATTGAAATAATGCTTCCTAAGTCTAATTTTAAATTTAATAGAAAGACTAAAGAAGGAAAAGTTAAATCTGATGAAGAATTACTTGATGAACTTGAAAAATCAGGTGCTGATACAATTATAGGTTATCGTATTCCTACAGAGGGTAAACCATCTATATGTATAATGAAAGTTGTAGGATTTTTAGATGATGCTTATGATTCAACTATAGTTGTTCCTGATGATTGGGTTTCTCAAACTGGTTCTGACTTTGACATTGACTCAATTTATGGTATTCATTTTACTACTGAAATAGGAGAAGATGGAAAACTTAGAAAAACTACTCCTAAAGAGGCTAAACCTTCAGAATATGTTCATTATATTAGAAAGAAACTTAAAAAGATACTTGAACAAAAAGGTATAACTACTTCTATAGCCGATAAACTTCAAGAAGAAATAGATAAATATAATCTTGATGCTGCTAACACTTATGATGATTTAAATGAAGCAGCTAAGTCTTTGTTTAAGACTATGAAGTATAGTTTACAAAATAGAGTTAAAGAGTATAATAAAATTAAAGTTACTGCTAAAAATAAACATGAAGCGTATATCAAGAAATTAGTTTATGTTATTACTCAAATAAATAACGATATTAAGACTAATGAGAATCTTAGCAAAAAAGAAAAATACGCTCTTGCTTTATATAATGATAAACTAAAGAAAATATACACTTATCTTAAATCTCAAAATAGTGATTTTGTAGATAAGATAGAAGATGCTAAAAGTAAGCTTAATGAAAATCTTGCCAATAAGCTTAGTCAGTATGCAATGCAAGCTGGTTTACCTAGTTATGCTAGATTTAAAGAAAGAAGAACTAGAAGTCTGAATAGGGATGTTCGTAATAATGAAATATTAGATGCTGCTATAACTATTCTTTCTGATAATCAATCTCTAGAAGAAAATCTCAGTCGTTCTAATTTTGAAAAACTTATAGATGCTAGAGATACTATTCAGCCCGAACATATAAAAGATGCAAGAGCTCTTCGTTCTTGTTATAATTTCTTTGATCAAGCTGATTATCAATCTGATGCTATGAGTGGTGCTGCTCTTAAAGGAGCTAGTGTTGCTCGTGATACATTTGTTTCTATATGTAACACTGTTAAACCTTATATAGATAATAAATATGCTATTAAACATCTTTATAAAGCTGCAGATGGTTATACTTTAGAACAGCTTAGAGAAAAATTTGATACTGTTGAAGAAACTGAAGATGGTAATTTTATAGTAACTCATAACACATTAGGTTGGACTAAAGGAAATAAAAATATAGATGGTCTTATTTTAACTACTTATACTTCTCAGACTACGGCCCATATTCTTGATGCTATTAAAGAAGGAGCTATACCTAATGTTAATAATTATACTTTCAATGTATATAAAACTTTTTCTGATGTAGGTTGCAATTTTTATACTACTGTAGCTTTTATGCTTCAACCTGCTGTAGCTAAAATTGTAGCTTATAATGATAGAAAAAATTCTATATTTGCAGATAAAGATGATAGTAATCCTATAAAATTAACTATAGTAGAACTTGCAAATAAACTTCTGCCTAATGCTAAATTTACAGTATTTAGTAAACTATCTGAAATATCTAAAGCTATAAAATCAGCTTACGGATTTGATGTAGATAATCATACTTTAGATTTTGATAGACTTAATGCTAGAATAAATGATAATACAGAAACAACTGATAACCTTCTTTTTGATTTAAAAGTTGCTTTTGATTATAAACATATTAAAACTTTATCAGATGAAATTAGTAACAATGCTAAACTTTTAAATCCTGATAAGTTTGGTGCTAAACAAACTATATTTGAAACTAAAGATATAATTAATAAAATTAATAAACAGCGTAGATTTAGTAAAATTCTTTATGTTGATGGGCCTAATGGAAAGCAATCTATTCTAAATTCTATTTATACTAGGAATATAGAAGATAGTACATATAAACCTCTTGATGCTTTTTATCAATATAGTACAAAATTTAGCATAAAACTTGCTGATTCAGTATTTAATCATATTCACAATGAGTTTTTTGATAATCAATTGTTTAGTATAGGTGATTGTATTACTCAAAAATTAGATGAAAAAATCTATAATGATTTTAGAAGTTATGTTTTAAGTAATGTTGCTAATAAAACTATTGCTATTTCCAATCCTATGACTATAGGAGAAAATGGTAAAATAGAATTTAATAATACTGATGATCTTACTAAAAGAGAAGAACTTAAAAGAATTTATGGTAATAATAAAGCTGCTAAACTATATGTAAAAA
>NFYZ01007184.1_pt1 | contig 22041 bp, 8 predicted proteins | sample 1092561 | NCBI WGS metagenome assembly NFYZ01 (sample SAMN03609887, study PRJNA323583) | gut metagenome | isolation source: feces | host: Rattus norvegicus | place: Malaysia | collected 2013 | reverse complement strand
CCAAAGACCAAAACTAGAAAAACTGCTGACTGATAAAACAATTGACATCATAATCGTTGAACACAAGGACAGACTTGCAAGATTCGGAGTGAACTATATAGAAAAACTGCTGGCTCTTGACGATAGAAGAATAGAAGTGGTGAACCCACAGACAAACGAAAAAGATGACTTAATGCAAGACTTCGTGTCAATCATAACATCGTTCTGTGCAAGACTGTACGGAAAAAGAAGAACGAAAAGACAAACAGAAAAAATAATAGAAGAACTGAATAAAGAAGAACAACAACAATAAATGATTCTAAGTGAAAGACATATAATCAAGAAAAACAACTCACTGTACGGTGAGTTGGATAACTTGTGCTTTCTCTCAAAGAACATTTACAACTCAGCACTGTATGCCATAAGACAGTATTATTTCGAAAACAAGAAATACCTCAGTTGGGTCAACGTGAACAACAACTTCGTAAAGGACAAGCAAGTTGATTACTATGCTCTTCCTTGCAAGGTTGCGCAGCAGACAATAAAGATGGTTGACAACAACATGAGGTCATTTTTCAATGCGCTTAAGGCTAAGAACAGCAAGCCAAAGCTTCCCAAGTATCTTGACAAGACAAGCGGAAGGTATGTGGCAATATACACAAACCAAGCGATAAGCAAGAAGGAGTTGAAAAACGGCTTCATTGCTTTAAGCAAGACTAATGTTAGGATTAAGACAAAGGTGAGTGACGTTAAACAAGTAAGGGTAGTACCTCGTAACAACCATATAGTCGTAGAGGTACTCTATGAGGCAAAGTGCAAGGAACATGTCAGTACAGACAAGAAGTACTGTGGAATAGACTTCGGTCTGAACAACTTGCTCACATGCGCCTTTCAAGACGAGAGACCCATCATATTCAACGGAAGACCTCTCAAGTCAATCAATTGGCAGTACAACAAGCGCAAGTCACATCTTCAGAGCAAACTTCCTAACGGTAGGAAGGCAAGCAAGATGATAGGCAATATCACTTTAAAGCGTAACAACAGAGTTTCTGATTATCTTCACAAGATTACTTCTATGTTTATTAACTATGCAGTTTCCAAAGGCATAAGCGATGTTGTAGTCGGCTACAACAAGGAATGGAAACAAGGGATAAACATCGGAAGGGTCAACAATCAGAACTTTGTTGGAATACCTTATTACAAGTTGCTTAACATGCTTACATACAAGTGTGAGTTGCATGGCATCTCACTTACCGTTACGGAAGAGAGCTACACAAGCAAGTGCAGTTTTCTTGACGGAGAGTCTTTGTGCAAGCATGATTCTTACTGTGGTAAGCGCATTCATCGTGGTTTATTCAAGTCTTCAAGTGGTAAGTTAATCAACGCAGATGTTAACGGTGCTCTGAATATATTAAAGAAAGTAATTGGGAATTATGTTTATGACCCAATAAAGGTTTGTAGTATGCCTTTGGTCTTTGAGCCAAGAAACTGATTTCCTTGTTATTCATTGAAATTAGTAACTATTATTCGTTTTCGTTTTCAGAAAGTAAAAAAGGATATGATTTTTGGTACTATCAAATTTTTTATAATGAAAATTTTAAAGAAATTGAAAATAAATTGTTATAAATGATAAAATGCGTAATTCATTTAGCTGATGTTCATATAAGACCATATGTAAGACTTGGTGAATATTCAGAAGTTCTATCAACATTTATTGACCAAGTAAAAGATGCTGTATCCAAATACGATAAGGATGAGGTCAGAATAGTTATAAGTGGTGATTTGTTTGAATCTAAAAATACGGTATCAAATGAACTTATGACTTTCAGCAGCTTTTTCTTAAGACAGTTGGAAGAGATAGCACAAGTATTAGTACTTGCTGGAAATCATGACCTTGTTTTAGACAACACATCACGAACAGACACTCTTACCGCATTATTTGATACTGCTAATTTTGACAATTGCAAATTTCTAGATGCAATGTTAGGGTACACAAGCGGATGTATTAAAGATGACAATATTATATGGGCAGTATATTCTATATATGATTCATATATAAGACCTGATATTGATGAATTAAAGAAAGAATATCCAAGTTGCAAGATAATCGGACTATATCATGGTCTTGTTGTCGGTGCTACGATGGATAATGGTTCAATAATCGATGGAGGTATAGATTCAGATGCGTTCAATGGATGTGATTGTGTTATGGCAGGACATATACACAAACGTCAAGTATTAAGAAGGAATGGAATAGATATAGTTTATCCTAGCTCCCTTATACAGCAAAAATTCGGAGAGACAGTATCATCACATGGTTTTGCTGTATGGAACATTGAAGACATGACATATAAATTCATAGATGTCGATACTGAATATGGTCTCTATAATATAGAGATAAATTCAATAGATGACATTGACAAAGACAAAGAAAGGCTAATCAATTTCTGATTAGCCTTTCTTTTTAACATATCAAATGTGCTTCTATTTCATTTCTTGACTTTGTGTATTTTATTTCGATTGTGAGCTCATTAGAGCTATTCTCTTGCCCTAAAACAACCACTGACGTATAATCATTCACCAATTTATTTAAAAGCCTTAGAGAACAAATATTTGACCCTTCTTCATTGCTTGTCGGTAATGATATATCGAAGCTCAAAGGGGCTCCATCATATTTTACGATACAAGGTGTGAACTTACCGTTTATTGTTGACAAAACATTAAATCTTATAATGAATTGACCATTTTCATTTGTACATAGTATTTCATCGGAAGTTCTTAAATTAGATTTATTTGCTTTGTTTTTTGAAGACTTTGCTATTTTTAACGCATATCTTTTAGGCTTGCTCATCTTTTTATTGCTTATTACATTCACAGTAAGGATATCACCGTTTTTGTTTGACAAAGTAAAAGAATCAGCATCTTTAAAATTTTCCAAGTCAACATTAATTATAAGTTTGCTTCCTAATGTGGTTAATGACATAAATTCAGTATCATTGTTTGGTATGCTTATATGCCATGAAGCGTAAGTATTATCTTCATCATATGTTGACGTAATATTTAATACTATATCTTTTCCGTTATTGTATTTGTTCAAATCCAATATATTGTCATTTAAATCGTCAATACTAAGCATTAACTTCTATCTCGTTTTATATTTAATTTCCACTATTGCGGTTGATGGTATTAACTGCGTTAGATAATTCATAACAACATCATCAATATACTTAATCTGAGTCCAAGTATAGTCTTTTGAGAATTTGTCAACGAAAAATGTTATGGACATTCTTTTCGTATTGATTATCTGATTTGTAACTTTGTCAGTCACGTCAACATTCTTATATATCATAGTCTTGCCAGAATATTTTCTGCAATCCATATCGTTTAGTGACGTATATGTGACAGATGTTAGTAAATTACCTTCTTCGTCATACGTTGGTTCATTCGGTAGATAGTTTCCAAAATAATGCACTTTAGAGTCCTCATTAATCGTAATATTGTAATTTTCCTTACTAAGTGACTTGAATCCGCATGTGTCATTCAAATTATCAATTAGAGTGTCAACGTCATCATGGCATCTTTCATCAAAAAGATAATTTTCACTCGCATATTTGAAAAGTGTGTTGAAATATGAGAAATACTCATATCCATTGTCATACGTCAAATTGCCGTTATGTGGGTTATTACCATTAAAGTAATTAGTCAATGTAGATATTCTCTTATAATCATCATCAGAATATTTCAGTCTTTTCCATCCATTCTCAATGACTTTTTTATCCTCACCTACAACATCAAATTCTCTTGCCATCATGCTAGCAAACTGAGCGTTATCCAATAAGAAATAGTTTGTATACTCATGCTTATCGTCACTATCTATTATTGTTACCGTCGTTATGCTAAATTCACCGTCATTTTCTGATATGCACAAGAATTTTCTATCCAAATAGATATTATCTTCTGTTGGTTCAGAGTTGGTGTCATTGATATAAGCCTTTATTATGAATCCATTCTCAACGTTTTCAATATCATATCTTTTAGGAGATATGTCTTCATCAAATACAGTTATATCATCAGAGAAATACTTGCTGCTAGTAAGCCTTATTGAGCCGCCTTCCTTCATTAGCTTTACAAACCTTCTTTTCTCATTTTTATCGTTGTATTCTGTATATATGTTATATACAGTATCCTCAACAACCATCACATTGTCATATATACTTGAAACAAAGCATATGTCTCCGTCAAATGTGTCTCCTATTGATATTGACAGTAAATCAGAAAGTGTGTTCACACTCTTTATGCTTTTAACTGTCTCCTTGTATATAGGTTTTGTATCTGACTTTATTATGTTTGTAAAGTCCTCATTAAATTGGAAATAGTATTTTTTATTACCATTCTCATAGACTTTATTCTGCCACCCTCCTTTCATCTGGAAATATGGGTCTCCGTCATACTTTTCATCCTTGTTGAAATTAGGATACAGAAATCTTCTATTTTCAACATCCTTATATCCTACTGGCAATCCTTGATAGGAAACATAGTCACTCGATGCACTAGCATCTGTATATTCAGAAGTTCCTCTGTAATCGTACACAATGTTCTTTGTAGAGTTAACCCAATCGAAATAATACATATTGTGCAAACAGTCCCATTTGTCCTCAATTGGCTCAGTAGACCAGCTGTATTCACTTATCTCATAGTCAGCGTCAAATCCTTTATTTGACAAGTCACAGAACCTCTTGCTCTTTAGACCAAACATTCCAAGTATCATCTCAATACCCTCTACAGTTCCTTTATGTCTCCATATGTATTTAGAATTGAGTCTCAGTCTCCTAAGAAACTCATTTGACATATCATGGTAAGAATACTCCTTGTCACTAGTATAAGGCTTTATGCGGTTTCTTGTTGTACACCTATACCAAGTTGAACCACTAGTATTTCCTGATTTATCAATAGCAGAAGCAAAATGATAGTCAGTTCCGCTATATATATTAGGAATATCAAGATTATTTGCTTCATCGTCAATATCACCCTTATACATAAAGAAACCATATTTGTTCATGTCATCTTTTATTAAAGAGCTAGAATAAGGTTTTACTATATTGTCTTGTGAAGATATTGTGAATGTGCATTCATTCTCATCATTATCAACGTTTCCTTCATATGGATAAGGAAGCTTTATATCCCATCCATCGCTATCCAATGAATATTTTAAGAAATAATCTGGCATATTTGACCTCTCATCATATGACAGTTTTCTTATATTCTTTATATTGTCAATGTATGATTTTATCTCATCGAATTCTCTTCCGATGACTCTTAAAGCCTTCTGTATCTTCTGACCTCCAAAAACATATTCTTCTTCATCACCTTGAGTGTATTCTTTTGTATATGTCCAGTCAAAATTTTTGATAGCCTCATGGGTCATAGACCTATATATATTGTCAGAAACTCTATTATCATAAAACTCACCTATATCAGCAAGTCTTTTTGTATAGTCACTGAATCCATAATCATTTGCGATAATATTATATCCTCCGAATGTAGTAGGGAAAACAAATGTCTCGAAATCCCTATAGAAACCATATTCATTTTCCTTAAGAACAGAGAATACAGCCTTGTACAATGGAGTTGATTTCCTATTCATGATTAATTTCTGGAAATTGTCACATTTGTTGTAGAACTCAGATATAAACTCTTCCTTCGGTCTTATGTGCATACCCTCTAATGATTTGTCACACATATAGAATATCTTGTCATCATCCCCTACGTATACAGAAATATTTATGCTCTTGTTAAGAAGTACATTACATATATTAGCACCTTTGCAAGTATTATCAGAAAATTCCTTTGACTCCCAAGATGTTATATCACTAGTTTTTCCATCTTTTGTTATTATTTGATAATTCTTGTATCCTTCATCTGCAAAAAATTTTAATGGATTTGCATCTTCACCATGCTTTGATAATGAGTAAATGTCAATTCCAAAAGGATTGTCAAGATTGTATAGGTCTTCACCTCCTAATATAACACTGTCCTCAATAGTCTCTTGGTTTATGGTTTCATAAGTTGTATAGTAGATATTGTTTGAAGTGCAGTATAATTCACCTGGAAATCTGTCCAATATGTCAGTAACTGAGGCTCTAAACAATTCACTTAAAGACCCATAATAAGCAAAGTCACAGAAATCATAGTAATCTTGTTTCAGAACTATTTTAACATCATTAGAATCATCATTATTAGATGTCATTCCGCTTACATTTTCAAGAGTCCATATGGTACTCGCAGATGTGCTTTTTTCCCATTTTGAATTATTGTAAACGTTAGTAGACCCAGTGTCATTTCTTACGCTTATGATGAAATTGTTACTACGATATATAGGTGTCATACCCTTTGAGAATTGGTTGACACCTCCTATTGTAGTAATATCTCTTTCATATATCGTTCCGTCATTTACATTTTGATGTTTTGACTTTAAGACATAATTTGAATGTGACTTTATAAATGCCATTTCTATAGTTTGTCATCTATTGTTTGACTGAAATCAATTGAATCAGTCTTATTCTTTTTAACCTCATATACTGGATTACCGCTTGCGTTTTCCTTCAGTGTATAATGTTCAGACTGAGCATAAATCTCATTCTTTTCGTTATATGTTGTAACCAATCCGTTATCTAAATCTCTCAACTGGCTTCCCTCCAACATATTTGATATCGTATCAACATCATGTGTTACCATTTCAATATCAAGCTGTATCGGCTCAAATAATGTGTTAACCAACAAAATCCTCTGTGTTGGCTTTCCTATATACGGTGTCGCATTGCTCTTAAACGTAGGTGCTGATGATGGAGATACTGTCAAGAATGTCAAACTAGAACTGTCATCATACCTGTATGTATATGTTTTATCGCTAGAACTGTTTGGTGCTTGTATTACTGGCTCACACTTATTATTACTTGTTACAATTCTATAATAATCTTCCCTAACTCCATTCTCATCTAAAAACACTATCCTAAAACCAACTAGTCCGTTATTTGTTCTAGCCATATTTTTGATAATTTTATCACTGATTGCATTAGTATCTAGAATAATACCCCTAACGTCTGAATATGCGCTCAAGCATCCTACGTCAGTTATGTTTATTGCATACTCCTTCGGCTTTATGTAAACAGTATAAAATCCTTTTTTATTGAAATCGCTAAGTGGAAGCTGTAATGTGTACATACCATCCACAATCTCATCCAAATTTGACCCACTCTCTACCTCCCTTGTGCAATTTGCAAGCACAGAAGAAGGAAGACTTGTGAACTTGGAGCTAGACAATGAGTCATATGCCCTAGACTCGTTGTAGCAATACGATATATCAACCAAGCTGCTAAGCTTGTTGCTGTCTATATGAATTGGAATGTTAGTTCCGTAAACTCCTATACTCATTATCTTTTTTGTTCTAATATTAAGTTTCAATCATGGTAAAATAACCATTTGTGTAATTCTCTAACGCCTCTAAAGAAGTAACCTCTCCCAATTTCAAGTGTTTCTCAAATGCAGCGTTGTTTCCTCTGTATATGTTTACATTTGAGTCAATTATTGGACTTGATACAACACCTATATTGTAAGCTTCTTGGTATGTTGGATATACATCTAAACCATTGTGCGAGTCCATGTCATCCTTTTTACTATAACTACTTTCTATTTTACTTTTTTCATTGGTGCTACTATTTTCTTCAGTGGTACCACTATTTTCTTTAGTGGTGCTACTATATGTATTTATTTGTGCCTTGAATGTTGCAATATAACTGTCATTTTGCAGCATTTCATATACATATACTGGATAGGACACTTTGTCACTTCCTAAGTAATATTCCTCTTTATTCTTTACAAACTCAACACTTTCGGTATACGTCACTCCATTTATATTTTTGTGCTCGTCATCAGGAAAACTGTTGTACTCGTCAGCAAGAAAATAGTCATTTCCTATCCTGTTTAACGTCGCACCTATATGATAGGTAATGTCACAGTGTATATTGTCAGAAACTATATTAACAGGAAAATTTCTCTTATATATCTCTATAACATCCCTAGTCTTCTTTATCGCCTCCAATGATGACTTCAATTCTCCTTCCTCAATTGACGTTATATATACTGAACGCTTTTTCTCATATGTTCCGTTATCATTTTTCTTAACATCAACTTGAACATCTATTTTCTTGTTGTCACCGTCAGTATAATAGAATTCCATCTTTGATATTATATTGCCAATAAATGTCAATTTCTTGTCATTCTTGTAATAATTCTCATAAGTTAACTTAAACGGAGATATTGAAGACACATTTCCAACTTGATATAACGGTTCTAGTTCTTCACCTATGTTTGGCTGTGCGTAGTATATGTCTTTAGGTCTGTCAGTACTCCCTATTACATTCATAGCGTGAATCATATTTCCATTGTCATCTGTCATAATATTTGGAGCCCTTAACTCAAGCAATTTTGATGATGTCGTTCCGCTAATAAAATCACATGGCGATATTTCTATATCATTATGCTTTATTTTAATAATATCACCTTCAATTGACGCATTATCATTTTTAACGTATGATGTGTTTCCGTCATTGTCTATTGAGAATGATGTACAAACATCATTACCAACGACATACAATATATCTCCGTTAGTATCATACGAATATCCGTCTACTCTTCCATAGCTAATCTTATCGCCATTGCTTAATGTATATGTAACTTTCTTGTCAGATGACTTTATTATCGTAATGTTAGAATTATATCTTATATAACAGTATTCACTTTCTGAAAGCTTGTTTCTGTCAAACCCAACATCTTTGTTAAATGAGAAATAATACTTGTTCATCTTAAAGTTGTAGGTCGCATAAATGTCAGAACCTCCTATCGTAACATACGGAGTGTTAGTTCCTTCTTCCCTAAATACTGGTATATTGCTTCCATCCTTCATAGATATCGTCTCAATCGGTACAACTTCTGTCAAGTCATTATCTATCAAGAACCATCCATACGTTCCGTTTCTCTCAATGTCCAATCTGTCACAGAATAAATCCCTTACCTCTTTTTCTGTCTTTCCGTATTTTTTAACATTATTCGAATTAACGCCATACAACGGATAATCACTAGTGAAGTCTTTTCCGTTTTCATTGATGTATATGTCATAATATTCAGTAAAAGCATCGTCATCATACACCTTCTCCATATACTTCTCGTCAAACTTGTTTCCACTAGAGTTTGCTGTCAGAAGCATGGATTTTTCTTCAACGACAACAGTTGTTCCACTGTTGTTGTTAACATTGTCGCTGTATGACTTTACACCCCTAAAATCAATATTAGTATCATATACCTCAGAAAGGATAGACTGTTGGCTAGATTTTTCAAAGGTGTTTAATATTGATATTTCTTTGACTATATGTGGCTTAAAATACCATGTTTTATTATCTATATTATCTTTAATTAATTTGTTTATCAACTCTACCTTTGAATTTGTTGCCTTATACCACGTTTTAAGGCTCTCTAAGAGGCTTGAACCACCCCTTTGGATATATTCCTCACAATCACAGCAATCGTTTCTCTCAGAGCATTTGTCAAGTTCTGTTGGATAATCCTTTCTGATGTCAAGCCATGAAATCCATCTTATTACATTTGGATAATATATCTTGTCTGTGTTCCAATAGTTTGTAAATTCATGCGGAATCTCGAATGATGGAACGATATAATCATTTATAAGTTTGAATAGACCGATATCAGAATACTTGAACTTGACTATAGTGCCTTTGCTATTATCATCACAACTGTTAGTCGTTGAGTTCAATTTGCCACCTCTTTTTGCAAACAACTTATCATACTCATCATAACTTTCCCTATCATTACCTAAAGGTAGATTTCTTGATGATGATGACTTGTACTCATAATCATAGAAATCAGTTGCTGATGAATACACTCTTCCGCAGCTTCCGCAATCATTCAATATACGATAATAATTCTTGAAAAATGAGTACCATTCCGATAATGTATTCCAAGATAGATAGTATTTATCATCAGATTCTTTATCATCAGTTTCTTTATCACCAAATTTTTTATCAAAGCCAAAATTTAACTCATTCAATAGTTTAATCGGCACATTGAGAGGAATCATTCCGTAATTAGAAGTATATTCCCCATGCCTATCGTTTATTGACTTCTCATCAAAATAAACGATATCATCGCTTCCGTTGTATGATGGATATACACTAGGAAGTCTTGAAATGAATGGTTCCAAAGAATATGTGGTCTGTATTGTTCTCATTATTCGAATTCTGAATCAATTACATATGTTTTCGTATCGGTGTCATTTGTGTCACCGCTCTCATCTTTAAGCTTTAGCTCAAATAAATTCAAACTTGCTATTCCGTCTTCAACAGTAACATATCTCTTGTCAAAGACATATGCGTATTCCTTGTTTTTGAAATCATATACTGCATACAATGGAATATAGTCTTGCGCATATTTCTGCTCAAGAAGAATGCCTTCTTTTAATTTGTCGCATTTATTGAAATCCAACGGAACTGTAGGTGTAAAATTACCATTTACGTTTTCTTTCCATTCCATCGGCTTGATGAATGGTATGGTATTTCCAATACCAGCATGGTTGAAATCAACTTTCATGAATATCTGTCTTGGATGGAGATTCTTTGAATATTCCTTAAACATGTAGATATAGAATCCCTCCGATGACGTATCAGTGTTGTATTTGTTTGAAATTATTAATCTGCTTCCAAGCCTCTTGTTTTCATCTATTTTTATTTTTATATTTTTATTATCGCATATTGTAGCTTTGCTTGATTTTTTCTTTTCATCAACAAATTCACTTTTAACAGTTATTTTGTCAATGCAAGTCGTTGCAGATGTTTCTGATATTGTTTTGTATATATTCACATTCTTCCTTGAGTTGTCAATATATTTTTTGAACAGTGAATGCTCATCCATAAATACTGTTGATGTCGCTAGCAGTGTCTGATTCTGTGGGTCTATACTGTCATAATATGAAAATCTCAAGAAACTTTTTCCAATCTTTGATTTCTGATAATATACGTCATTGTTAGTAAAGCCCAATAAGCCAACCAAGTCAGATGCTTCCATTAGAGTCTTTAGTTCTTTTTTGTCTTGGTTTAATATAATACCCTTGTACGGATAGTAATCTGTTATGAACCAATTGCTTGACTCATCTATCTTCCATGTATCAAGATTTCTAGTTCTGAAATGTAAGTTTACCCTTATCTCGCTTATGGGATTGAAATCAGTATATGAGCCGTTATACACTCCATCATTACTGTTTATGTATTTCGGATAATATATATCCTTCTCCATGTCAATGATAGGATTTATCACCTTTTCTCTTTCCTTATCAAAGAATTTACTATTTACTATATCACTTTGTATTGGGTCTCCACCACTTTTAGATATAATAGGTAATTTTATTGATATGTATCCAACATTACAGAACAGTTTTAAAGAGCTAAATAGATTGAAATAATAATCACTAGAGAATACATTCTCATTCATTGAATTACTATTGTAGAATGGAATATAAGGAGTGATTTCAACAACTCCGAATATTTTATTGCATTTATCTATTCTTATATCATCTGACATGATTCTGCTTATTATATAAGAGTTTATTGCAGTCTCCGTCTCTTGTGACAATGTGAATGATGGAAGAAATGCCTTGCATGATAGATTGTTCTTTCCTAGGATGTCATCTATTTCCAAATAGTAAGAATCATTTAAATCTGTTACAACGCAGTTCTCTATTTCAACGCCTTCTTCATATTTTCTGTACCTTTTGTATTTTTCTCCGTTGATTATTACTCCGTCATATTTGTTTATTTCGTAGTAAGTAGTGTCATTCACAGTATTCGCTGAAACTATCAAATTATATGGCTTAACATATGTTTTTCCGTCTTTCTCAATAAGTCTCATTGTTACGTCATTTCCGTTTATTGAAACAAGACAATCGCCTTCCTTATTTCCGTTTATGTATGACAAATCATATTCATAATCACCTATTGTCACTGTGTCACACAAGTTAGCGATTAAATTATACCTGTTTCCTTTGTATATGACGAATTCTTCATTTCCTTGGCTAAAGACTTTAAGCCTTGCATCCTCATCCAATGTGACTTTTATTATATCACCGACTCCTATGTTTGAATAATCGTCAGTTATCTGCAAAAGTATCCTATCACCACTGTTTGCGTTTATTATCTGATGCTCAACTTTAGCATACTTATACTCTCCGTCACATTTAACTCTAACATATAATGACAAGCTTTTCAGTGAGTTGTAGTTGTATGAGTTGTATATTCCGTATTCATTTAGATTCTCCTCAGTAAGCTCAGCATAATATTTCTCCATCTCATCATCAGAAGATTCATCGTCTTTCTTTTTGTATTCAATGAACAAGTTATGTCTTTCATCATTAATATAACATACGAATTCAGTCTTTCCTTCTGTGTTATTCTCTTCTACTATATAATAGAAGTTTCCATTCACATTTATAAAATAAAGATATGAGCAATATGTAATTTTTGAATAGTTACACAATAATGAATCAAAAGCCTTTGTCAATATGAATTTTGTAACCTCTTTTGGTGTTTTATCATATATAATGTCAATTCTTTCACAGCTTGATATTTCAGTAGGGTCGGTAACTATTGACCCATCACTCAAATGTATACAGTTCTCATTTGCGTCATATAGATACGTTGTTCCGTCAATGGTTATCGTTCCATTCTCAATCCAGAATATTGTGTCAAAGCACACATAATCATCAGAATCTACATTTGTTTCAAATGTCAATAAACCTTCACTTACAATTCCGTTCTCCTCTTTCAATATAGAGTCAATGACAAACTTGTATGTTGTTGTTTTTTCATCAAAAACGCCATAGTAATATTTTCCATTGTATTCTATATATTTAACATCTTTATATTCCATAACATTTCCATTATGCATACAAACGCTCAATGTGTTTATGTCATACTTCTTTTTACGCAATATGCAATATCCATTTCTATAAACGTTTGTTGAATTTATTCTAAGAGTTGAATCAGATGACACAATGCTATTTGTCGAAGGCATTATAGAATATTTTTCAAGGTGATATGAAGGAGATGTCACACCGCTTATATAAGAAAGGTCTTGGGACAAGAACTTCTCACCCCAAGACATCTCTTCTCTCTTTATGTTTTTCTCATTAACTTTTATGCTGTATTTCAACATTTTATATCGTCACTCTTAACATAGTTATTGTCACTTACAACCTCTGTATATGAATCATCTCCGCTTATGTCAGCACCAATTCCAACCCCATCATACAATCCATATACACCATATGGGTCTTGTCTTCTAACATAAATATCAATTTTTTTGTTTATATAGAACGCTCCATTTGTAAATGGATATTCTTCTGTAGATTTTGCTGATGTAGGTGAAAAACCGTTGTTATACAAATCTCTCCAAACAAACCTACATGTTCCATCTTTGAGAAGGGACACATGTGACGAAACCTCTAAATTATCGATTTTAAACAACTTGAATTTACTATAGTCGCTTATATCCAAGTCAACTTTCTCAGTTCCTTTTTCATCGTAAGCGACAAAATAGAATTTCTTGTAGTTTGAATCATTATTTTTAATTGTGACTAGTGTATAATACTTGTCTTGTTCTGTGTCATAAATCATTGACTTATCACCAGGACTCAAATAATGATACGACAATGTAGATATAGAATAGTATCTTCCATTCTCGCCATCATATTTTTTAATTCCGATTATCTTTAGGAAATCTGGACTAACGCTATTCAAACTGCCAAACGTCTTTATCTCTATCGGATAGAAAGGCTTATAGTAATATCCCTCTTTCTTTTGGTTTACGTTTTTAACAACATCTGTTTTAATTGTGAAATTCTGGTTTATGTCATAGTCGTCATATATTATATTATCATAATTGAAATTTTGATAGTATTCAATGGACAAAGACTTACTAGATTCCCTCTGAGCTGTATTAAACCTGTGCATAATCGGCTGTATTGACTCCTCTACAATATTGTATCCGTCATAACAACATATATCACCATAAAATTTCTTGTCAACATCGTATGCTATCTCTGTGTCATAATAATAATCATCACGTCCTTTGTTAAGCTTACTTACACTTATTCCTTGTGATGATTCACCTATGTTGTGAATAGTATATATAGAATCAATGTTACTATTACATATAGACTCATCAGATGTTTCATATCCGCAAGTCAACATTCCGAAACAATGGGAATATGTAACATTATCACTGTTTATATCTATATCTTTTTCATAGTTTGGTGGGTAAAACCCATACCATTCCTTGTATCCCTTGTTGGACTTGAAAAACATGATATATAATGTGCTTATTGGTCTTCCCAAATTGTCTATCAGATTTGATATGTCAATGTCATCAGTAAAAACTATTTCTCCAACGTCATCGCCATATATGTTCTTCGCAAATGCTAATCTACTGACATGACTTTCAAAATCATATTTTTTGTCTTGATACTCATGAATTAATTCAGAATTGTTCTTGTATATGTCATACTCAGAAGATGTAACTGCGCTTGCGTGCTTGAAATTAGGAACCTTTTCAAATACCCTAACATAGTAATCACACTCGACACCATTTACAACTTTCTTATATGATATGTTCTGTGCCTTATCATCCAAATTGACATATTTGTTGTTTATTATATAATACTGTATAGTACTTCCGCTCTTTGTAAGATATTTGTTGCTGTGATTTTTATATTCTACATCATTGTAATATAATGTTTCATTATCGTTTTCTTTTTTAGTCATATCACTTAAATAGCACCAAGTATCACTTATAGTACTACTGATTCCTTGCAATATAAAAATATAATCATCAACAACATTACTAACCTCTGCTGAATAAGCAACCACCTCATTTACTGTTTTTCCATCCTCAATATAGGTATTATATATGTTTACAAAATCACCTACTTTTAACCCATGCTTTGTTATTCCATAGATGACTAATTGAGAACCTCCATTGTCGCCTTGTGAATTCTCATCAAAATATATAGCCTTTAATGATTTAAGGTCTCCGTTGATGATACTTTCAAATCCTTCGGTGGTAGATGAACTAGGATATGTTATACAATATTCCCAATTTTTCTCAATTCTATTCCTATATTTGTTAAATTTTGGAACAAATGAATATAATGACCTATCTGGATACATTTCAATGAAATCTCCTCCGTTCTTGTACATTATAGGTCTTTCTATATCCATAATATCTCCATTTTCGAAGTTATTGTATGATTTAATCTTAGACCTATTGTAAAATCCTACCCAACCGTCATATTTCTTTATTAGCCTATTTGATATAGACTCATCAAACTGTAATATGTCATCATATCTGTAAATGTGAGCCTCAACATCCTTTTTATGACCCTCAACAGAAGATGATACTGGAAAATATAACGTCTCAATAACTTGATTTCCACTAACATCTCTCATCGTATCACCTATCGTATTGAAAACTTCAGAATCTTTATCACGTCTACATATCGTCTTAAACGTATTGCTTCTTATCAGATGGTTATTTAATATATCAAGACCGCAATGATATATAAATCCATTCTTGGTATTGGACAATTGTGTGTCCCTAATGGCATTTGTATGATGATTTTCAGAACTAGAGCACAATGTTTTTGACTCCTTGTATAAGAGCTGTGTATTCTTCAATTCTGTGCTTCCGTTAAGATAGTTCAACAATTCGACATTATTACTTCCTTCATATCTTACAATTTCTGTTATCGGATTAAACAAGACATTTGTACATATTGGATTTACTTGACAAGTAAGACGAATCTTGTTACAAGACTCTCTCTCTAAAAGATACTGGTCATATTGACTCACTATTTCAGACACGTCATTCGTGGGCAGAAGTTTCCTTCTGCCCTTGAACTGTACGTTTACACCATTACTTGTATTTGATGATTTTTTGCTTAAATGTGATTGTAAAAATATCTTTGCATCCATTATTAATCTTTAGTTAATTCATATTTTATATAAACAATCTTATTATTTTCACTAGGAAGCGGATTGTTGTCTTTTCGAGTTATTCGCATGTTATTCAATCTATAAACGAATCCACTAGCAGTTGTAATAAAGATTTGTAATATACAAGAACCATTTTGCCCTAGCGGTGTCATTTCTTTACTCAACGTAACTGATACAAACATTTCATTACCATTTAATGTTACATTAGCGTCATCAATATAATACCATTTTTCATTCCAATTATATCTAAAAGAGAAATTAATTCTATCCAAGTCATTGAAGATTCCGCAAATATTATTATTCTTAGATTTCACTAAGAATTTAAATCCCATATGTTGTATTATGTCACCATTCAGGAATTCTGCATATGATGAATTATCATTAGCAACGTTCATCATAATTTTTCTACAGTCATACAACTCACTTGTCTCAATTACTCTGATGTGCCTTGTAAGATTATCATCTTCTGTGTATTGATATTCTCTATTTGCAGCAATTGCAAATACTTCTGAACCGTCTAAGCTTCCATCATAAGGGAAAACAATCGATGCGAATTTAGTATTGTCAGAAGACAACAAAGTACTCTCTTCTGTATCCATAAAATATAAGTAATTACTATTAAATTTAGTATGATTTACAATATAGTCTTTATTCCAAATAACACCAACACCATTTGGCAAATCTCCTTTAAAAAAACCGTATTCATCTCTTTTAAACCACCTGAAAAAATCATAAATTTTAATGTCGTTAATTGCATCATCTAATGTCATATCCTTATTGTTTATTGTCTTATAATAAGATATTCCATTTACAGATGAGTCTTTTGACAATACTTTTATTAAAAAAGGAAGACTTGTATATACATCATAAGAGCCCTCACTTTTTATATTATATCTGAATCTTAAATTAGCATGGTTAAATGTCAATGTTTTAAATCCGTCGTTTGCCTCTGTATTATTTTGAATATGATAATTTGCTGAGTAGTCTTCACTCTCCTCACTTGGACTAGCTGTCAAGAATGTAACCAAATTTCCGAATGTCAAGTCAATATCAGTAGACTCTCCGTCAGATGCTGTCGCAATGATATGGTTATCATCATCCAATTCAGTACTTATGCTATAGCTACAGCTTGTATTGTTGTATAGGAAATTGGTACTTTGCGGTATGTTTCCAACATCTATAAGCCTCTTTGTAACAAAGTTATCTTTTGGATTATATTCTCCATTGAACAATTTAGTGTCGCCACTATGGTTGAATACTCTGAATGGTGTAGTTTCAATAGATTCCACATAAGGTTTCATCCTATTTACGTTGAATTCTGACCAATAATAATTTGACAAGTCATTTCCGTTTATTGTTGACTCATAAAACTTCTTGAATATACCCTTGTCATCGTCATCGCTTGTATCCTTAGCTTTGTTTAGTATAGTTGTTACGTCATTATTCGTTCCTCCACTATACTCATATGTATACTCATATGCATACTCATCTTTTGTATTTACAGATATTGCCTTTGCAGATTCTATTCCATCCTCACTAATTGATACTTTAGAGTTTATAATATTGTAGTCACTGTCATAAGCCATTTCAATTCCACCATATGTAATTCCGCTTAATCTAGAAGATTTCCACAAGATATCAGTCTTTGGGTCTAATGATATATCAACTCCGACATAAGGAGCCAATATTGTAAAGTCATAATCAAACCTTCTGTCAACAAACATACCCCTCAGATACGAGTTGTTGTCAAGTGCCTTCTTGAAATCATTGAGTTCACCTACAATATCCTTTCCTTTTGGCTTAGCATCTCCTTGCATAGGACTTACAGATGTGTTGATAGGTATTTTCTCAACTGTAATGCTATTATCTATCTTGAACTTGCTTATGTATCCTCCGTCATTAGTGAATGCAGAGAAGTAATTTCCTTGGTAGTTTGCTGCTTTCGTAAGTCTTACGTCTGTAAGTTTTATATCCTTACCTCCAGATATACGTGGATTGAAATAAGGTTTGTTTTCTGTGAATGTGTCACCACTTATCTTATAGTTGATTCCAACGATGTTTGGGAAAGAACTGTCGCACTGAGCTTCACCAGAATCATCCAATACATAACTGTTTATTGCGCTTTTATCTGTAGTTTTCTGTGGATAAATAGAACGGAATAAAGTCGGATACTTACCTCCTTGTGCGCTGTATTTGAACTTACAAGAAGAGTCTGTTGTTACATATGTAGCCTCAGATAATCTGAATATTGAATCAAACTTATACATAAGAATAGACCTCTTTGACTCAGCACTAGTTATGTTATCAGTGATTGTGACAAAATTAGACCATAAATCTTGATTCTTCAATAATGTCTGGTTGTTATCTTCGCTGAACATATAACTCCCCTCATCATGTACGTTGAGCCATCCTGATATTGATTCGCTAGATATATCTGACACAGCTTTAGATGAATAGAACTTACTATTATCCAAAACTTTAGACGTGCTTCCTAATATGAAGTTCGTAGGCATTCCGTTAAGATATGTAATGAAACTCTCTCCATTATTGACAGTAATAACATCATTAGTTGAGTTTTCAGTCTCTTTTAATTCGCATAACTGTACAGATTTCACTGAATATCTGTTAGGCTGATATACATTGAGCCTCAATATATAATATGGTTTCTTGTTGCCATTATCCATCTCATATTCACTCTTAACTACAGAATATTCCCCTACAGTACCTTTGTCAATAATCTCTTGACACATACAATCTGATGTCGTCTGGTCATTTGATTCTTTGTTAATTGCAGATATTTTTATTACAATAGTTGCTTCGACATTCTTTGTTGAGTCATTTTCAATATCAGATTTTCTAACTCCAGTTAATTCATATGAATAATAATCAGCACCACTAGTTGGAGTTATTTTTAGTTTAATGCCATCCTCGCTTGTTATTATAAAATCATATCCATCAATACTGAAGCCATTTATGTTTATATTTCCGTAGAACATTGAAGATTTCTTACAGATATATTCCATAGGTGTTTCTGATTTTGAATAATATTTTGTTCCAAGTCCTGAACTAGTATAATCTATAGTAATATTAGTAACTGATAGTACAATTCGTTTTGATAATGTCTTACCGTTAGAGTCAGTAACCTCTAATGTGTATTCTTGATTTGTTAAATAAGGTTTATTTTCCTTACTATCATCTTGATTTATCTCAAATTCTGTTACTGTCCAATCATTTCCACTACTAACGATTGTACCAGTTGAGTCTGTAAGTGTATATGAATATGGAATTGATATGTCATCTAACTTAACCTTTATGTATGGATATCCTGTAACATCTTCTACATCATTATATATGTTTGGGCAATACGAAATTCCTTTATAATCAACATTAATTGAGAATGGATATGTTTCATTCTTCACACATTTAGCATTAAACATACTATTGAACTTATCAATTGCTGTGCTTCCCTTCTTAATACCAAAATAGAAATAATATGAGTTATTGTATAATGGCATGGAAACCTTGCTTCCGTTCTTTAAGTAAAAATGCCTTATTCGACCTTCGCTGTTCTTGTCGTATTTGAGCTCTTTTTCAGCTCCAAGCCTGAATGTCAAATATGATTCATCAGTCTTATCCTCCTCAACTTGCTCAAATCCTTTCTTGTACAGACTCATAGGAGTAGACAGTCTTCCGTCAAAATCTGTAGGATATATATATTTGAACTTATTTATGAAATAGTTAGTGCTGTCATCCTTTACTTGAGTCTCATATGGCTCATATCCTTCTTTCCTCAAAGATTCTTGATAAGTTTGCGGTATGAATCCAATGTGATTTAGAGTTGCGAACATAGCCCTATTCTCTGTATCATCCAATTCATATTTTGATACAAAACCATCATTCTCTATAAGTCCACTATCAATCTTTCCACTTCCACGGTATTCCATATCATATGTCATATCAAGATTAACACCAAACTCACTAAGTCTCTCGACATTTATACATGACTTAGGTCTTGTTGTAGCAGCAGTACAAGACAGGTCCATAAATAGTCCAGTTTTATATCTAGGAGTCTCATCACTTCCATAATGACCCCAATCCATTCCAGTAGTTATTGTTGTACCACTGTCTTCTGCGTTACTCTCAATGTCATCTGAATCACTATCATCATCATTTCCAGGAAGATTCTCTTGAACTGTTCCTATTGGTGGAATGTTTGCCGTTGTACTTGGTAAGCAATTGTAGAATTGAGGTATACCGTACAAATTGTTTGGGTCTAGGTTTCCCAATAATATTATATCAGTTGCATAAAGAATTATTATTTTTGTCTTTTCACCAAATTCATTTAATGGCAATTTTGCATTAATGTTTTCTGATGTTGGCTGCATTCCGACATAATAGTAAACAGTCAATCCGTCTTTGTTTTCAAACGGTTTTATAAGACCTCTTCTGTATTTCAATACACCCTTTCTACTTTTATGCCACTTTTTCTCACCATTAGGCATACTGTTATTATCAGCAGACAAACTGTTATCCTTATATTCAATGTTACAAGTTACAGCAGTCTTTAATCGGCTGTATAATGAATCACAAGAGCAGTATTGACTTTTAGCACTGCTTTTTATTAATCCGAATAAGAACGACTTCTTCTTTCTCTTTCTCCAGTACCATAATGGCATATATAAGCAACCGTTAACCCAATCTTGGAAAAAATCAAGTTTTACCACCTTATGGTCTAATCCTAAACTTCTTTGAATTGAGTCAAATAAGGTATCAGTATCAGTTCTTTTAATACAGTTGTTGCTTCCGTCTTTACAAGAGGATGCTCTTTGTGCTATATGGCTTTCACATCCTGGAAAGAATGACGTGTTTTCCTCTCCAAATCCACCAGGAAATCCAATACAACCTATATAATCCAAATCTGGGAGCCAATCAAATATATACCAATTAATAAGAGGAATTTTTATACCTTTTAATTGATTATAAGCCCATAATACAGTATCGTCTATTACTCCAATAATGATATTGATAGGTATTGTAATATAAACCAACGTTTCAAACAATATACAAGCAAGCACATATGAGAAAGGAATGTCAATCCTAAGTTTGTTGAATGGTATAGGGTTTTGGTCATTTGCTAGATTTGAACCTTTCAGTGCTGTATACTGATTTGAATAAGGTCTGTGTGCAACTTGTGATTTGGGAATATAGTTTTTAACACTATATACATTGTTCCAATACAAGTCCCTAAAGCAACTATCTGGAGTTGAAGAACCGAAGTTATACATTTTCTCTCCGTCACTTCCACTTACCTTTAGTGTTGGCTTTACCTCAGTTTCATCCAATATTGGGTTCATCGGAACAAGATATTTTGCAGTATGCCTAGAAAATCCCTCATCACCACTTTCTGTCTTGCTTATCCTGAACCTAACTTGTGTTCTTGTCGGTATTCCTTTTGACGGATTGTCTGTTGGAACTACATTTCCGTACTCGTCAGTACCTACATAATCAAGATTCATAGGAATCTGGTAACACCATACGCCATTGTCATCAATAAGTTGATTTCCATTTATCTGATATTCCTCAACAAATCCATCTGGCGTTTTTCTAATCATCTCAATGGTTCCGCTTCCACCAACAAGTTGTGTGTTTAATCCATTATCCAATGATGGAGCACATTTATGTCCAATAGAATTACCCTCATTATCTGAAACGATTGAGCCCATAAACACGCATGTAGGCTCAAATTTGTATTCTATCTGCACATCACACCTAGTAATGGCTGCAACATCATTTTCCTCATCACCCCAGAAAGGGTAAACATTAACACTTTTATTCTGTGAGAATAGCTGTACCAAGTTGTTTAAGTTTGTGCTTTCCTTAAATTGCACATGGCTATCAAACATGGTTATGTTGTATCCTTTATATTCGAAATCACGTGGCTTCTGTGACA